>Ga0209092_10000289_pt1 | contig 48184 bp, 35 predicted proteins | sample FraStrMetagenome_FD_187446 | JGI IMG/M metagenome (GOLD analysis project Ga0209092, IMG submission 187446) | Marine eukaryotic phytoplankton communities from Arctic Ocean - Fram Strait ARC3M Metagenome (SPAdes) (version 2) | ecosystem: Environmental > Aquatic > Marine > Oceanic | place: Fram...
GAATACGTTGTAGAGTTCCAACCTATCGCCAGTAATTAACTTCCATGGCGGTTGGTACAGAGAGGTATTGTCAAAGCCGGTGACTAAATAGTCTGGTTTTCTGGTTGTCTCGCCCTTGGATAGCGAACGCCATTGAGATGCGCCGTCAATATCGTCGGGGATGTCCTCAGACTCGCCAACGGCTTCTAGTAAGGTTGGCAGTACATCCGAGACAGAGATAAATTCAGCATGGATGCCCGGGTTGATCTGCTTGGGCCACCAGAGAAAGGCGGGCACTCGCACACCGCCTTCTAAAGTACTTGTTTTGGTACCGCGCAGAATTCCATTGTCGCTGCCACCGTCATAGGAGAATTTGGCAAATTCCTCGAGGGTGCTAAATGGTACTGGCCGATCAAAAAAGAATGTCCCTAGGTCGGCAAGCTTTCTTAATGTGGATGCGAGCTCCGCTTCCCCGCCTATTAATCCGCCATTGTCGCTGGCAAACAGTATTAGGGTATTGTCGAGCATATCGCGTTTTTTAAGCGCCTCGATAACACGACCAATTTGATCATCTAATTCCGACACCATGGCCGCATGGACACGCCTATTGGGATCGCTGATCTGACTGTATTTATCGATGCTCGCCTGTGGGGCCTCGTTGGGCATATGGGGTGCGGCCATCGCCAGATAGAGAAACAACGGCTGCTGTGATTGGTACTCTTCGATTAAGTGAACGGCTTCATCGCCCAACAGATGAGTTGCATAACCCTCCTCGCGGACGGTGCTGCCATTGCGCTGCCAGTCATGCCCGCCGCCATGGTTGTGATCCCAGTAGCCAATACCACCACTTAGAAAACCATAAAAGTGCTCAAAGCCCCTTGCCGGGGGCGCATAGGCGGGTCTGTAGTTACCCAGATGCCATTTGCCGACCATCAGACTTTGATAACCCAGCGCATTGAGGTACTGAGGCAGAATTTGCTCATCCAGGTCCAGACCAAGTTGCTGATTTTTAGCAATAGCCCTGCTGATGCCTAACTTTCGAGGGGATTTACCTGTCATCAAGGCGGCTCTGGTAGGGCTGCAGGTTGGCTGAGCATAAAAACGGTCCAGCTCAAGTCCCTCGGCAGCCAGACGGTCAATATTGGGCGTATTAATTTCGCTGCCATGGTAGCCGACATCATTCCAACCTAGGTCATCAGCTAATATCATTACAATATTAGGTCTTGGGGAGTTGGCTTCAACGGCATAGGCTGAGCCACAAATGTTAAGTAGTAGAGCTGCAATAAGCCCCATAGACTGGAAACTGAATTTTAAAATTTTCATGATTTGGACCGACTGTTTTTTTATTAAAACTATTTTAGCCGATAGGCTAAATTAGTCAATCAGATGTTGTGAAGGTCCGTAGTTTTATCTGGATGGCATTACTCAGAGCCACTTAGATTTTCTTGCTAGCATAAAAACACAAATCTATACTAGCCTACAGCCTAATTTGCTGAGCTTGAGCTTTGCCTTTGCTGGGCATTAGTTTTCTTGGAGATCCCTCTTTCTGTGTAATTTTGCGGGCGTCAAAAATGTTGCGGCTACCAGTCTTCAATAAATTTGTGGTTGATTTTGCTTAACAGCAGGCAGTTACAAATCTAGGTTAGCTGAATTTTTAATTGATCAATCAGCTTGCCCAGCTGGTCATTTAAACTCTCAGAGCTGTCTGTATAACAGAGCCCATAAATCTGCCTGTCCGGCCTCAGTAGGGCTAATGCAACGTTATTATCTTCGGCCCAGTGCTTCAGTAGGCCCTCTCTATCGATACCCTGACCATGGTCTCCCAGATTAAAACTGGCTACAGGTGCCTGTAAGAAATCGATATTTTGTTGGCTGAGCAATGGGCCGGGGTCGGTATTAAATCCAACAACTGAAAATGCATTATCGAGCAGGCTATCCAGTAGAACGCAATCGCCATTAGATAGGGTGATCATACTTTGACGCAACATATAGCGATCGAGTGAGTGTGGATCCTGAGCAAAAATACCATCCCCGAGCCGCCACTGCTGACCAAATTTAATCGAGGATACAAGTACCGGAATTAGCCGTCCGAGCATCAGAAACAGGTCACGGGCCAATGCTTTTAGGGGATTACGTGTTTGAATAATATCGCCATGGGTAATAGCCAGATTAATCACTTCCTCTACATGGGGCCGCCTTTCACTATGATAGCTATTGAGAACCTTGGCATCCCACTGGCCGCCTAATACGCCAGCAAGCTTCCAGCTTAGATTGTATGCATCCCGGATACCCGAGCAGAGTCCTTGACCTAAAAATGGGGGCATTTGATGAGCGGCATCACCAAGTAAAAAGACTCTCCCTTTTATAAATTGATCTGCCAATAGGGCATGGAAGCGATAAACTTTTGCCCGAATAAGACGACCATCTCGCTCGTTGAGCTGGCTGTTAAGTCGACCAATATGGGGGGCCATCAGAGCGCGAACATTATCTTCATCTTCAATATCGCCATGGTCGTCAGTATCATTCAGCATAAACTCCCAGCGTATATGGCCTGGTTCGCAGGGAATAAGTGAAGTAGGCCGAGCAGGGTCGCAAATTTGATAGACCTCATCTTTGATCTGAATACTTTTATCTAAAATCAGATCACAGACCAGCCAGGGCTCGTCGCAGCCCAAATCCTGCAGCCCAAAGCCGCCCAATTCTCTTGTGCTGCTCGAAGCTCCGTCACAGCCCAGCAGGTAAGAGCATCGGACATGCTGCGACTCTGAACCGTTGATATCGGTGATCTTTAGGGTTACTCCAGAACTGTCTTCATGGAGTTCTTCGAGCTGCCAGCCAAGAAATTGATCAACTGAATCGCAATCGTCGACAGTTTCTCGAAGATACTTTTCGAGTTGGGGTTGCGAAAAAAACGTACTGTTGGCCCAGTAGTGAACTCTGTCAGATTCCGACAGATCCTGATGAAGAAGCGTCCAGTTAAAACCATTGAGGAATGAAATAAATCCAGGCTCGCGACTGGCTTCCTTAATTGTTTTATGCAGCCCTTGGGATTGAAAAATTCGCATGACCTCGCCATCGTAATGGACCGCTCGAGGAATTTCATAGATATCCAGATTAGGCTCTACTACTAATGTATTTATGCCTTGCTTACCTAGCAAAGAAGCCATCATTGCGCCGGTGGGTCCATAGCCAATAATTGCAACATCGTAACCTTTCATGTTTTGGAGCCTTACGCGGACAAACTTTAGGCGCATATTAGCCATTTGGCTATTTACCGTCAAGGAGGGGATTGGCGAAAACCAAACAAAGTTTCACTCGGACTGTTTGTTGGTACTAATTAGTCCTGTGACTGGTGAAAAAAATCAATGATTAACTTCCTTGACATAAACTAGCCGAATGGCTAATGTTCTGAGATTAGGCTTCATAGTGAAAGACTTCAAATTTATTGCAGTTGTTTCTTAGAGCTCAATACCGCAGCCAAAGCTCTGCAGAATAGGGTTTGGATACTGCACCAAATATGACAGGACGCCGTCGATAGGTTTGCACTACAGCTTAAATCGGAATAGAGGAAGGTGAATTTTTTATGATTAATCATTTTATAAATGGGGCAGCAGTTGCGGAGGGTGGTTATCCTTCAGATCTTTTTAATCCATCAAATGGCAGCAAAATTGGTACTGTCTTAAACGGTGGTGCCGATGAGCTGGATTTGGCCGCACAGGCTGCCCATACAGCTTTTCAATCTTGGTCAACCACAGGCTTGGGTTATAGAGCAAATGTGCTTTTAGCCTGCCGTCAGCAGGTTATGGATCATCGCGACGAGCTTATCGAAATTTGCGTGGTCGAAGCGGGCAAGACATTTGCGGATGCTGCTGCTGAGGTTGATAAAGGTATTGAGGGACTTGCCTATGCTGCCAGTGTTAGCAGTTGGTTGCGCTCCGCGACAACACAAAACGTTTCATCGGGAATTGATGTTGTTGACGCTCGCTACCCAATTGGCGTTGTCACTACAGTCAGTCCATTTAATTTCCCCGTTATGATCCCATTGGTGCAATGCGCTATGGCAATTGCATGCGGCAATACTGTGGTTGCAAAACCAAGCGAAAAAGTCCCCTCAGCCTTTCGTTTAATTGCTGAGCTTATGCACAGAGGGGGCTTGCCCAGTGGCGTTTTAAATGTGGTGAACGGTGGTCGCGAAGTAGTTGAGTCGATGATCGAGCACCCCAGAGTGGCCGGATTAAGCTTTGTTGGCAGCACACCAGTGGCCAAACATTTAAGGATTAGGGGCATTGAGAACGATAAGCGAGTGCAGGCATTTGGCAGTGGTAAAAATCATATGATTGTACTGCCTGATGCGGATTTGGATATGGCCGCAGATGCGTCAGTATCAGCCGCCTATGGTGCCGCAGGTCAGCGTTGTATGGCAATCTCGGTCGTCGTCGCTGTGGGTGATATCGGCGATCAGTTGGTGGCTAAAATTGCTCAGCGTATTCCCGATATTGTCGTCGGTTCAACGGCAGATAGTGCTGTCCAGCTGGGCCCGGTGATTAGTCCCGAAAGCAAGCAGCGGATTCATGGCTTTATCGAAGGTGTAGAGTCCTCCGGCGCGTCACTTGTCATCGATGGACGTCTGCAGGACGATCAAGACGGATGGCTAGTAGGTGCTAGTCTTGTTGATCATGTAAAGCCCGGCATGCCAGTCTACGATCAAGAAGTGTTTGGGCCGGTGCTCTGTATTGTTAGAGCGTCAACGCATAAAGAGGCAATGGACATTGTGGCAAGTCATCCGCTGGGTAATGGCGCCGCTATATTTACCCGCGATGGTGGCGCTGCCAAGCGTTATGCAGATGATATACAGGCGGGAATGGTTGGCATCAATGTGCCTATACCTGTGCCACCTTGGAGCCATAGTTTTGGCGGCTGGAAGGCTAGTGCGTTTACTGACAGCAAAATTAGCGGCCCCGAGTCCCTGAATTTTCACACTCGAATTAAAGCGATTATCAGCCGCTGGCCAGATCCGGCGGAAAGTAAAGTCGATCTGGGTTTTTTAAAGACCGATAGCTAGGGAGTCAAGGCAACTGCCGCGCTGATAACAGTTGCCAAAGCCAAATATCGGTGTTAAGTTAGCCAAATGGCTATTAGCCACATGGCTATATTGCAAATAAATAAAAATATTAAAAGCCAACACATGAGGGGAGTAGCATGAGAAAAAAACTAATTATTAGCGCTATTGGCGCACAGCTGATTATGATGCAGGGGCTCCAGGCTGAGACCCTTGCTCTTGAGGAAGTAATAGTAACCGCAGAAAAAAGAGAGCAGAGCTTGCAGGATGTGCCTGCCTCAATCTCAGCGTTCTCAGCATCTCAGATCGAGCAGGCTGGATGGGACGATATATCCCAGCTTGAAACCAGCATCCCCAGCGTATCCATGGGTGGTGATGGTGATTCACGACCCTTTATTTTTATACGAGGCGTAGGCTCTCGCAAGTTTGACCTCGGCTCCGAAGGCTCGGTTGGTGTGTTTGTTGATGAAATCTACAATGCTCGCTTTTCATCGGCTCTCTCGGGTATTGTCGATATTGAGCGCATCGAAGTGCTGAAGGGCCCTCAGGGCACATTGTACGGGCGCAACACCATCGGTGGTGCGGTATCACTATATACGGTAAAACCAACGGATGAATTTGAAGCACGGATTAAAGTGGCCGCTGGTTCAGATGGCTATAGCCGTGTGGGTGGATTTGTATCTGGCGCACTGTCGGAAAATTGGGTCGGCCGTTTAGCTGCGTCGACGCGTTCGGACGACGGCAATATGACAGAGGTTCTGTCTGGAAAAAATGATGGTCAAGATGCTGATGCTGTTCGACTTAACCTGATAGGTCAGTTGTCCGACAAGACCAGCCTCGAATTCACTGCGCAGAGCACTACGCTTGATCAAAATGGCAGGCTTGCTCAGGCCAACGGTGAAATGGGGCCATTTGGCCTTTACCAGTTGGGCCATGCTCTGCCGCTGCCCGTTCTGCCCGCACCTTTGCGAGCCAATATTATGGCCGGAATACAGGCTGGAACTGTAGCCGATATTCTGCGCGAAGCTGCTCTTGATCCACGCAATGTAAAGATGGATCGTCCCGGATTTTCCTCGCTTGAGACAGATCTAGTTTCACTTAAGCTCGAGCATGAATCCGATAATTTCTTGTTTACATCGATTACCAGCCGCACCAGTGACGAACTGCATGAAGAAACTGATTTTGAATCAACCACTCGGGATGCCATTTGGACTGATGTTGTTCAGGACAGTCGACAAACAACTCAGGAATTCCGATTTACGTCCGTTGATGGCGGCATGGGAACTATGGATGATCGACTTACTTGGGTATTGGGTCTGTATTACTTCAACGATAAAGGCTACAGGAAAGACGATTACTCTGTGGAAGAGCAGGGCAATATTCCGCCTCAGTTCTATCAGGCTGCCAGCGTAGATTTTAGTCAGTCGCGTCAGGATTTGACTCTCGATAATAAGAGCTTTGCTCTGTATGGACAGGCGACCTATGCGCTGACAGACCAGCTCAATGTGACGCTTGGTATTCGACGCAGTGAAGATGAAAAAGATGTGATCACGCAGATGATCACCAACACACCAGGTTATCCATTTGTCGCAGCACCTTTTACCCTTCCTCAGACGCTGGAATACAGCTCTACTGATCCCAAGCTAAGTATTGACTATGCGATCAATGACAACTCGATGGCTTACATTACTTATGCCAGTGGCTATAAAAGTGGCGGCGCCCAATTTGCCAGTTGGGCCGAGGCCGGGAATGTTAATGGTTTTGAAAAAGAGCAGCTGGACTCTCTGGAAATTGGCTATAAAGCGCGTCTTATGAATGATCGCCTGCAATTGAATGTGGCGGCCTATCGCTATGATTATACAGATCAGCAAGTACAAACCATTGTCGTGATTAATGGCGCGCCATCTGGTTTGACGAGCAATGCTGCCGAGAGTGAGATGGATGGTTTTGAACTCGAGATGAATTATCTGCTGACCAGCGCGTTGAGAGTTGATATTAACTACTTCAACCAGGATGCGGTATTTGGCAGTTTTGAGGATGTAAGTGGCTCTAAGACTGGCAATCCAATGCAGTTCGCCCCGGAGAATGCTTACACGGTGGCATTAAATTATGCGCCCGACACTGCAATTGACCTTCAATTACGCGCTGAATATAGCTACAAGGACGAATTTCAGTTTGATGCGGGCAACCGTGCCATCTCTCTGGAGCCTGAGCACAGTGTCGTCAACTTGACGGCCTCAATGAACCTCAATGATTCAACCTCGCTACGGCTGTACTGTGATAACTGTTCCGATGAGCTAATGCGAACCCAGGTAACCACTTTTGCTACGACACAGGGTGGTGGTGGACGCAGTATTTATGGTCCAGGTCGACGCGTTGGAGCCGAGATTAGTTACAATTTTTAAATGTTTTCCCCCCAAATATGGGATAGCTGATGACGGAGGCATCTGTCACTGGCTATCTCATATTTTTTAGCGCACTCAACTAGATACAGAGTTCTAAAATGCTCTTAAATAGTGCCTTTAAGTAGGCTGTTTCTTGTAATGAAGATTTTAATTTTATGGCGATTAAATATACCGAAGAATTTGAACTGTATAGCTATGGTGAGTCCTTGGCTTCTCAAACTGCCAGAGTAGGTCTGGCCGAAAAGGCCATTGACTACAAGCAACACCGCGTCGGGCTTGAATCGACTGGAGAGCATTTGCAAAAGGCCTACAAGGCAATTAATCCCGCGTCACTGGTTCCGACCCTGGTACACAATGGTCAGCCGATCTATGACAGTGTAAAGATTCTTGAATACCTCGATTCTTTTGCGCCCAATCAGGGTGCAACTTTATTTCCTGCAGACAGTGAAAAAAATGTTCAGGTTCGAGCGCTAGTTAAAGAGTTTTCTCTCGATGAAACTGTTGAGATCGGTGAAAATTTTGGCACATGCATGGCGGGCCTCAGTACTCAGATGCTCGCTTATCTACTCTGCAAGCGTCCTTTTTGGACCGTCGTCTGGGACTATCTGACCAAGCATCCATCCAGAGACCGAGTGCCTATTTTTATTTTGATTCGTCTGTTGGGAAAGCCGCCTGGATTTAAATATAGGGAATTTGTCAGCGGGGTTGCCAAGGGAATGATCTTTATTGAGAAGACATTATCCCATGACGGGCCCTTTATCGCCGGTGAGTATTCCGCTGCCGATGTGCTGCTTGCGCAGGGTTTCCACCGATTGGAGATTACCGCCTTCCATAAAGTACTCGAGTCGGATCAGTTTCCAAATATAAAACAGTACTGGCCAAGATTGCAGCAGCGCGAAAGTTTTAAAGCGGGAATTCTCGACTATGAAGAAGACGAGTGGAGCGAATGTAAAGCTGCATTATATGGGGAGGGCGAAAACCCCGATATTGAGTATTTTTGGTCAGAGGTTAAACGGTTTAACCAATAATAAACCTCGCCTTGTCGCCTATAAATGAAACTGTAAAGAGGACAATCAAATGAGTGAACCGATTTGTAAAGTTGCAGATATCATCTTTGTACGTTTTGAACTTGTGGATCTGAAACCACAAAAAGAGTACATGGAACATTTTGGCATGTTACTGGCGTACGAAACGGAAGATGCGATTTTTTATCGTGGCACAGGTACGGCACCCTATTGTTACGTAGCCACAAAAGGCCAGAGCAACCGTTTTATTGGGACCGCTTATCGGGTCAATGCACTCTCTGATCTCGAGGCATTGGCCGCGGCAAAGGGAGTTAGTATCGTTGCAAATACCGAGCCTGGTGGTGGCCACAAGGTAGCGCTTATAGATCCCGACAATATTGAGATTGAGGTGTACTACGGTATGCAAATGGCTGAGCCCATATCGATTAATCCAATTATGCTTAATACGGGTGTCGATAAGCCCAGAGAAAATACTCTGCAGCGCTTTGGCCGGGGTTCCGATGAATGGCAGTTACACGACAACCGTTGGGTGTATGAGCTGACCTCCAAGGTAAAGCGGCTTGGGCACACAGCCATCAATGTAGCCGACGCAGCAATATCCGTTGATTGGTATGCCAATACACTGGGCTTTTTGATCAGTGATAATCTGCTTGCTCCAGATGGCCCTCATTCTATCGGTGCCTTTATGCGCTGTGATCAGGGTGATGTGCCTGTCGATCATCACACGTTGAATAACGTGCAGTTTTTAGGTGAGCCAAAGCCTGCATTTGGGCATGCTGGCTATGAGGTAACCGATTCGGTGGATGATCTGATGGCTGGTCACTACCATATGAAAACCGTCGATAAGTATTACCATGAATGGGGTATTGGGCGTCACCTATTGGGTAGTCAAATGTACGACTATTGGCGCGACCCCAGCGGCTTTACCCATGAGCATTGGACCGATGGTGATCTTCTCAATGCCTCTATCTCTGCCACGGACACGCCAGCCAGGGATTTGATTATGGCTCAATACGGGCCCGAAGCTCCCGCCTCTTTTGGCGCTACCATGCCCAGTGAAGAGGTCGATGACTTTAGAGCAGCAACCCCGAGCTTGACCGATATAGTCAAGATGATGGAACAGCAACCAAAATAAGTGAGATTCGATATGAGTGGTTCAAACAAGCAATCAATTTCTGCTCAGGAACTTGCGGCTGCCGCAGGTATGCAGCGCCGACTCCATGGTGGAGATAATGTGCAGTCTGACCATGTGTTGGCGGCACAAAATACATTTAGTGAGATGAAAAAACGTTACACAGCACTAAGTGATGATCATCTCGATTTACTGTTTAGAGAACCGAGGACACAGTATGCCTGGCAGGATAAAGAGGTTAGCGAAGACCTGCTGCGTACCCTTTATGATCTGACCAAAATGACATCTACTAGTGTCAACTCTTGCCCTGGACGTTTTATTTTTCTGCGCTCAGAAGAGAGTAAAGAGCGACTGAGACCGACATTAACGGGTAATAATGTCGAGAAGATAATGGGAGCTCCGGTGGTTGCGATTATTGCTCATGATAATGCTTTCTATGAGCGATTGGATCAACTCGCCCCCTATGCTGATCTTAAACCCATGTTTGTCGATAAGCCCGCCTACTGCGAGGCTACAGCGTTTCGCAATGGCACCTTGCAAGGTGCTCAGTTGATGATGGCCGCACGTGCGCTGGGACTCGACTGTGGCCCTATGTCGGGTTTTAATAATCAGCTCGTTGACGAGGAATTTTTTGCCGGCATCACAGTGGTTTCAAATTTTCTTTGCTGTCTGGGTTATGGCGATCCGAGTCGTATTTTCCAGAGGCTTCCCCGTCTCGAGTTTAATGAGGCCTGTGAGTTTTTATAGGATTAGCTAGTTATCTGTCTGGTCATGCGGGCCAGGCTTAGGGATCAATGCTTTGTCGCTGTATCTCAGGGCTATGCTGTCCAATGGTATCCAAGGGTCGTCCAATCAAGCCATTAAGGGCTATAGATGGTGGCGACCCAGACTCAATCTGAGATGAGATACGTCTATATAAGTATTTTCCCCATAGTCAGTGACAGGTGTTTTGCTCCCGTCTAAGAGGAAATTTAAGTTAATCTGCCCTATGCAGCTCCAATGTATTATAATTTTGACCTCCAAAATAAAAGCTCTAACCTGACTATGACTACTTCTGAAAAACAGCACAATCCGTCAATGCGCGGTCGCGTTAATGTTGAGGACAAACTCCTCAAAGCCGCCTGTAAACTGCTGGCTCAAAAAGGTCCCAAAGGTGTTTCCAACAGAGATATTGCCAAACATGCAGGGGTCAATCATGGTCAAATTCATCATTATTTCGGCAGTAAGCGGGGCTTGCTTGAAGCCGCCATCTCGAAACTCGCCCACGAACACTGGGACCATACCCAACGCGATGGTATGTCTCCCTTGGCATTGGGTAAGGATCAAACCTATATTTTGGCGGTAATTCGCTGCGCTATCGATGGTGATTTGGACTTGGCGACACTAGAATTGCGAGAAAATATATCGGTGCCCAGGCAAGTATTGCAAAAGTTCTGTGACAATAAAGACCCGTCTGAGACTGAGACCGACGTAAAAGGCCAATTGGCCGCGGCCATGGCAATTGAAATGGCTTGGGCCGTTTTAGAGCCATATATCAATGCTACCCTCAATGTGGAAGCCAATGAGGTCGATATCGTAAAACAGAAAATAGTCGATATTTTGGTATCGATAGCGGATTACTGAACCGCCTCCACCTAAAGAGAGTGGTTTAGGCTTCTTGAATGGGGGAAAATGAGTATGGTCGTTAAAAATATTAAATGGATCATGCTTCTTTCTGGAGTAGTCACCTGCACAACCCTCGCTGCTGCCATAGCTCCTCAAGACGCACTTTTGACTATGTTCGGTTCTAGTTTGACGGAACCCCTCGCTGATCTGGTTGTTAGGAGTTGGGGTTTCCTTGTATTTCTTATGGGTACCTTGCTTATTTATGGTGCTTTTAATCAAGACTCTCGAATGCTCTGCATTATGAAGGCTGGAGTAAGTAAGATAGGATTTCTACTACTTATTCTAATGTTCGGAAAGCAGTATATGGATACGCTATGGGTAACAGTAGTGTTTGATTCGATTGTTGTTATGGTTCTGGTTCTCTATGTGTTTTCTACGAAAATATCAGCTGGGTAACCTGCCGATTGAGAGTTGTAGAGTAAGCAGGGTGATTGGAGTGAAAAGGAATTTTGCTTTTTTTAAATGATCTTTCGACTGGCTGGGTTCCAATTAAAGTGCGAAAGACAAAATAAATGCAGATCAAAGTAAGGACATCAAGAAGTAATAATTTATCTGTTAGATAATTTCTTAGTCTTCTCTACATAGGGCGTTATTAGCCCGGCCAATCTATCGAGTAAAGCATCATTCTTGGTATGCTTTCGATAAACGATATTCATCTCAAATGATATGATGTATCATCTCATCTTGTGGTGCTGTCTGCGCTTTAACTTGAATAAGATAGGAATACCCTGTGACAAACCTACTCCCTGTAACTGTGCTCTCTGGCTTTCTTGGTGCAGGCAAAACAACTGTGCTTAGCCACATCCTCAATAATCGCCAAAACAAGAGAGTTGCGGTTATCGTCAACGACATGAGCGATATCAACATCGATGCAGCGATGGTAAAAAGCGAAGTATCGTTAAGCCACAGCGAAGAAAAATTAGTCGAAATGAGCAATGGCTGTATTTGCTGCACCCTGCGTGAGGACCTACTGCTGGAGGTAAATAAACTGGCCAAAGATGACAAATTTGATTATCTGGTGATTGAATCAACAGGTATTTCAGAGCCTTTACCAGTGGCAGAGACCTTTACCTTTGCGGATGAGGAGGGTGTTTCACTATCTGATGTGGCAACACTGGATACCATGGTCACCGTGGTTGATGCGGTTAATTTTTTGAAGGACTACGACGAAGCCAAATATTTACAAGAATCTGGCGAATCTCTGGGCGAAGACGATGAACGCAGTGTCGCCGATCTGCTGGCTGATCAAGTCGAATTTGCCGATGTGCTCCTTATTAGCAAAACAGATTTGGTCCAAACGAGTGATGTTGAGAGGCTAAAGGCTATTCTCAAAAGCCTTAATACCCATGCGCGAGTAATACCTATTAGTCAGGGTCAGGTGCCTATCGATGACGTGCTCAGCACAGGTCTATTTGATTTTGAGCGCGCACAGCAGGCCCCAGGATGGCTTAAAGAGATGCGTGGGGAGCATGTTCCGGAAACAGAAGAATATGGCATCAGTAGCTTTAGCTATGTCGCTCGCCGGCCATTTCACCCAGAAAAATTCTTCCACTTTCTTCATGATACAGAGCGGTTTGGTAAATTGATTCGATCCAAAGGCTACTTTTGGTTGGCCACTCGACCTGAATTTGCCGGCCAATGGAGTCAGGCGGGTGGAATAGCTCGTTATGGCTTTGCGGGGATGTTCTGGAAAGCCATTCCCGAACACAACTGGCCTACAGACGAAGAGTCACTCGCCACCATTAAGACGCAATGGGTGGAGCCCTTTGGTGATATGCGCCAAGAACTAGTCTTTATTGGCCAAATGCTTGATCAGCAAGCCATGTTGAATGCCCTCGATGACTGCCTATTATCAGAAGATCAGTTACTCAAGGGAAAAAACTATTGGGCAACATTAAGCGACCCCTTTCCTGAATGGACGGAAAACGCATGAACTCATTAACCTCAATCACTAAGACTCCAGAGTTTCCAAAACAAATAGGGCGGAGCATCGAGGGAAGCCAACTAGACGTGCTGACCGATATATATCAAGAGTACACCAATATCGCCATCTGGCAGCGCTCACTTGCCAATGCTCTGATAGAGGCCGCTAATAGCATCCTTGATACAAACCCAACACTGCAAGTATCCCTAGTCGTCACACCACAAGACGCTAAGGCCACTGTCATGAAAGCATTAGGTTCAACGCCAATGGCAGTAACGCTGAGCGAAGACATTGCACAGCTAGTAGACATGTTCTGCTGTCTATTTGATATCAAACGTGCGGGAGTGAGATTAACTGCATTGGATCGCGCCATGTGCCCGAGGTTTCACGTAGATCGAGTTCCCTGTCGACTGGTGACAACTTATCAGGGCGTGGCCACAGAATGGCTCCCTCACCAGGCTGCCGATCGCAGCAAACTAGGCATCGGGAACCAGGGCAAACCGGATGAGCAGTCGGGGCTATTTAATAGTGCAGCCGACATCCAACAGTTGTGCCGAGGTGACGTTGCACTACTAAAGGGTGAGTCTTGGGAAGGAAATCAAGGGGCGGGCCTTATTCATCGCTCACCGCAGTTGCCAGATGAAAAACGCCGATTGCTTTTGACGCTTGATTTTATGGATGACTAAAAAAGGTGCAGGCTGCGATCGCGTGGGAATGAATGCGGTTTATTAGTGCTTTACGGCAGTTGAAATAAGTCTTCGACAGAGCATTTAAGAGTTTTTGCAATTTTTAATGAGAGAACAGTGGAAGGTACATAAATCCCATTCTCAATTGCATTAATACTCTTTCTTGATACTTCTGCACTCTCAGAAAGTTCTTGTTGAGTTAAACCAGAAGATTTCCTGAGCTCTTCTAGATTGTTTAATAGTTTTTGGTGGTTTTTGCCCACTTGTTATTTCTCTTCAAATTTCTCGACAGCATTGGTTAGCTCTTCACTAGTGTTTGGGTAGAGATATCCAGCAATAATGGTACCTATCCCTATCGCGCCAATGAGTAACCCAATGCCTTCAAAGAATGGTCCTAACGAAAAGAGCCCAAGAAGATATATCCCAATTCCTACGAAAAGGGTTATCACTCCACCTCTGCGATAATCAATCGACTCTTTTTTTCTCTCGTCAAAGATACCTATTAATTCCTCCACTTTAGAAGGATCTTGCAGATGTTTAGCTATCTCTAACACAGTTTCTCTCTTACCTTTACCTTCGAAATATAGCCAGATAAATACAGATACAGGGATGATGATTCCTGTGAGGATTCCCAGAATAGGCACTAACTCACTCATTAATGTTCTCCGATTACTTATGTAACGCAAACTTACCATGCTGGCACAGGGAAGTAAAGGTTACATTTTGATAAAGGATTATTTATCGTTTCATTATGAATGCCTCACCTTGTAGATTAATAACTGACTCTGTACGAATGCTAAAATGTGCCATCCATGTATGAGAAAAAGAATCTCATTCATGTATAGAACTATACAGAGTGTAGTGAAGGAAATAGTAATATATTGATATGACAGTAAAAAACGATAACAACAAGAGTGAATTTACTCTAGTTATTGCACTCTAGTGAAAAGGTTCTTGCAAACCCTTGTGTTAAATGGGATTTGAGTCATGTCGACTATTGAGTGGGAGTAGTTGGGTATGCGTAACTCATTGATTTATATAGAGTTGAAAGTTACAAACCACTCCTAAAACAGGGGGTTTCACAAAGAAAGTTATAAACGGTTGCCATTAATTGCAAATCATAAGTAGCATTTAATAATATCAGCGTTAAATTACGCTGATACGCGATAAATGAGGGTTATTCTGTTCTCGTGCATTAACTTGAAGAGAGTGGTTTCAGAGCAAACACACACTTGACTTTAATGCATGTAAAACGCTTTGGCGAGCAGGTGCGGGGCAGGCTTGGTTTAAAGTTTAAGTTTTGAGAAATATTGGCTTAAGGGATATATCTGGCAGGGTTGACAGACAGTTATGACACCGGTATCATCGTTTTTTGCTTCAAACCCAGCTCTGTGGCTCAGTAAACTTAGAGAATCGTAGATTAATGGTCAGGTATTTCAAAATAGTTGTCCGACAATTTCTTGCATTTCTTTGCATGTTGGGTGCCTGTGAAACTGCTCTTGGAACCGATACTTTAGTCCTCAGGGCAGCGGAGACCCATCCTAGTGACTACCCGACCGCATTGGCACTTAAGTATATGGGAACACTCCTCGAGGAATGGTCAGATGGTGATCTAGCGATTAAGCTCTACACGGGTGGTCAATTGGGAGAGGAGAAAGACACCCTAGAAATAACTATCTTTGGAGGCATTGATTTAAACCGCATCAACATGGCACCACTCAATTCCGTCGCCACAGAAACCAGTTTGCTGGGATTACCCTTCTTATTCCGATCGACCTCCCATATGCGTGCAGTAGTGGATGGACCGATTGGTGAAGAAATTTTAGCCTCTCTTGAGCCCTATGGCCTTATCGGCTTAGCTTACTACGATTCGGGAGCACGTAGCTTTTATAACAATCGACGTGCAATTCGGAGCCCCGCAGACTTAGAAGGATTAAAAATTCGCGTTCAAAATTCCGCGCTGTCCGTGGCTATGGTCGAAGCGCTTGGGGCAAATCCAACGCCGATGGGGTTTGGGCAGGTCTACGAGTCTCTCTTGTTAGGCACGATTGATGGCAGTGAAAATAATTGGCCCTCTTACGAATCTACCGGACATTACGAGGCGGCGGCACATTACACATTAACAAGGCACACTATGATGCCTGAGGTGTTGGTGATGTCTAAGCATCGCTGGCAGAAATTATCGTTACAGCAGAAAAATTTTATTCGCCGAGCAGCAAAAGCGTCTGTTCCCTATATGCGTGAGGAGTGGGATAAGCGCGTTGCTTTATCACAAGCAAAAGTACTAAGCGCTGGGGTAAAGGTCATTGAAAATCCAGATCTATCACTTTTTACTGATGCGATGGCACCTGTTTACAAAAAGTTTGTTACTACAGAAAAAATGCATGGCTTGCTAAAGCGGATTCAGGCAACCCAGGATACTCCGGTATTATGAAAGCAATATTCGCCCAGCTCACCCAACAGCTTGCCCGCATAGCTGTTGTTATTTCAACCGCTGGGCTGGTGTTAATGACTTTCATTATTGGCTGGCAGGTATTTGCGCGTTATGTACTTAATGCCAGTCCTGCTTGGTCAGAATCTGCTGCGTTACTGTTGATGCTGTATTACATCATGCTTGCAGCGGCGGTGGGGGTTTATGAAAACTTCCATCTAGGTTTAAAAGTTGTTTTGGACGCTGTCCCAACTCATATAAGGACCCGGCTAGAAGTAATCAATAATTCACTGGTTATAATTTTTGGCATTGCGATGTTGGTCAATGGCAGTCGCCTCGCTTTATTCACTGTAGAGCATATTATGCCAGCGTTGAATATTTCTCGGTCCTTTGCATATTGGCCGTTTGCGGCCGCTGGGTTATTCATCAGTATTTTTGCGTTGGAAAGACTGATCCTTGCTATTACTTCTGAGAATTCTATTAATCCACCGAAAAATACTGAAGCCGTTAAGAGATAAGCTATGGATCTACTAATACTCTTTGGGGCTCTGATAATCCTTCTTATGATTGGTGTTCCGGTTGCTTTTTCTCTTGGCTTAGCGTCCTTAGCCACTATGGTATATCTCGATATTCCCTTAGTGGTTGCCTTTCAACGGATGGCCGCAGGAATGAATGTATTTGCTCTGATGGCGATTCCGTTCTTTATCTATGCTGGCGAGCTTATGAATCAATCCGGGATTGCTGAGCGTCTGGTTAAATTTGCGCACTCACTTTTAGCGAGGGTTAGAGGCGGGTTGGGCCTAGTTAACGTCAGCTCTAGCATGATGTTTGGCGCTATATCTGGTTCTGCGGTGGCCAGTGCTTCGGCTATGGGCTCAACATTAATACCTATGATGAAAAAACAGGGGTATGACGCAGATTATGCGGTTAATGTAACCGCTACAGCAGCCACGACGGGCCTTTTGATTCCGCCGTCCCACAATATGATTATCTACGCTATTTCAGCCGGCGGTGGCCTATCAATAGGTTCACTATTTTTAGCGGGTATAGTGCCGGGGATCCTCTTGGGTCTAGGGCTAATGTTAGTCACTTACCTAGTTGCAGTGAAAAGAGGTTATCACAGCGGTACATTCCCCGGTTGGAGCCAGGTACTCCGGCATTTTATTGGCGCCTTACCTGGGCTATTTACGGTATTTATTATTCTAGGCGGGATTTTATCCGGCGTTTTCACTGCTACCGAATCTTCAGCTATCGCGGTTATCTATACAGTAATTGTGGCAGTCTTTGTTTACCGCTCTCTCAATTGGAAGGGCTTCGTTACTGCAAGTATTAATGCGGTCAAAACAACGGCTATGATACTTTTAATTATCGGCGCCGCGGGGTCTTTTGGATGGTTGCTAGCTGTGATGGAAGTGCCGGTTCAGCTAGCTACAGCACTACTGACAATTTCAGAAAACCCACTCATTATTTTACTGATCGTTAATTTAATACTTCTGATGTTGGGCACCTTTATGGATATGTCCCCTCTTATAGTGATTACCACGCCTATATTTCTTCCTGTTATGGTGGGGATTGGAATGGATCCCGTTCAATTTGGCATCATGCTTATTCTTAACCTAGGTCTAGGCTTGGTCACTCCACCAGTGGGTACCGTCCTCTTTGTAACCTGCGCGGTGGGGGGCATTCGTATTGAGGATACTCTGCGTTCTATCTGGCCTTTCTATCTTGTATTTATTGCCGTTCTAGCGCTGGTAACTTACCTACCAAGTACGACATTATTTTTACCTAGTTTGTTCAATTAGTCGCTATTGAGATAAATACTCATGCAACAACTCACTGCAAAAAATCTTAAACAACTGTTGGATGATCCTGAATATCACAGCCCATCTATAGATGGCGTGCTGTATGACAGAAACACTATTCGACCCAGTGTCGTTCATTTTGGCGTAGGCAATTTTCATCGCTGCCATCAGGCTGTTTATATGGACAAACTACACCGCCGAGGTTCTGATGAGTGGGGCATCATTGGCATTTCAATGCGCTCCACCAACACAAGGGATGCACTTAAACCACAGGATTTTCTCTACACGGAAGTTACGCTAGGTGAGGAAGTAAGCTTTAGAATCATAGGGTCAATTCTAGATATCCTAGTAGCACCACAAGATCCAGGTGCTGTAGTAAAGCTTGTCGCTGAGAGAAGTACAAAATTAGTGACCACCACGATCACTGAGAAAGGATATTACTTATCTTCTGGGAACATCGATTATAGTCACACAGATATGTCCGCAGACGAAGCTAGTTTGAGAAAACCTAAGACGATTTATGGCTATTTGGCTGCGGGTATCATATTACGCAGTGGCAGTGATGCCGGCCCTCTAAGCATTGTCTGCTGTGACAATATCGAGGCGGGTGGGCAGAAGCTGCGTGCTGGTGTGTATGCGCTTTTGAAAATACAGGCTCCACATCTTTTGGATTGGACTGATAGAAATATAAGCTTTGCTTCTTCAATGGTGGATAGAGTTACTCCGGCTACTGATGACGCCTTGAAGGTCCTGGTTGACTCAACGCTCAATGTAAAGGACGCATGGCCGGTGTCTGCAGAACCCTTTAGCCAGTGGATAATTGAAGACAAATTTGCCGGTCCCAAGCCCCCCTTGGATGAAGTGGGCGTGATATTTACTGTCGATATCATTAAGTATCAACAAATGAAGCTCCGATTTCTTAATGCTTCACATTCCATCATAGCTGTATTGGCCCATTTAACTGGTCACAAGAATATTCATAACGCTCTGGAGCATCCACCTATTCTTGAATTTGTAGTCAGGGTGCTACGCGAAACTATCTTGCCCGTAACCGATATTCCCGAGGGTTTTGAAGGTAGCGATTATATTATCGACGTCATTCAACGATTTCAAAACAGTGCCTTGCCTTACTCTGCACAGCAAGTTAATACCGATAGTTCTCAAAAGATAAATCTTCGCTGGTTTCCAACTATTGATGATGCTTTGAAGACGTGTAATGACACGAGGTTAATGAGTTTTATGATTGCCGCTTGGGTTATTTATATTGAAAAAGCGTTAGAAGATGACGAACTCAGCGATCCATTGCACGCCGAACTTGTCAAGATACACCAAAATGGAAGCACCAATATTGGACAATTTTTAAAAGCTATTGGTGCTGATAAATTCAGTTTTATGGACTCCTCAAGCTTTATGGCAGATGTCGCTCATGCCTATGAAACACTGTCAGATAACGATGTTAGTATCGCAATAACTGACGTATTAAATGAAACTGAACTACCTAGCAAATCTAGCAAGGATTCGTACTATGCGTGAGTCATGGAGATGGTTTGGCCCAAATGACCCCGTTACTATTTCGGATATAAGGCAGACAGGCGCAACTGATATTGTTAGCGCGCTGCACCATATGCCAATCGGCGAGATCTGGACAATAGATGATATACGCAGAAATCAACATTTAATTGAATCCGGAAATGAAAAAAAGAGCCCTCTAATTTGGTCTGTCGTTGAAAGTATTCCGGTGCATGAAGATATTAAGTTAGGGCGAGAAGGATGTCAGGTCTACATTGATAATTGGTCAAAGTCGATGGAAAATCTCGCTGTATGTGGCATCAAAACTATCTGTTACAACTTTATGCCGGTCATTGACTGGACCCGCACTGACCTTGCTTATAAATTAAATACAGGCGCCTATGCACTGCGCTTCGATCAAACAAAATTTGCAGCATTCGATCTCTATATTTTGCAGAGAGCTGACGCTGACGCTGACTACACAGAGACCGAAATCAGTCAGGCTCGAGAGGCCTATCAACAGATGTCACCAGAGGAGTCTGAGCGGTTAACGCACAATATTATCGCAGGACTACCCGGAAAAATGACTGATAGCTATAGCCTTGACGATTTCAAAAACGCGCTGGCCCAATATCGCCATATTGGTCACGCAGAACTGAGGGACAACCTCGATAGATTTCTCTCTCATGTATTACCCAAGGCCGAGAAGCTTGGTGTAAAACTCGCGATTCATCCGGATGATCCACCAAGAGATATGTTTGGGCTGCCGAGGATCATCTGTACTGCGGACGATCTGGAGAGATTATTCATCCGACAACCTAGCTCCGCCAATGGCATTACGCTCTGCGTTGGGACCTACGGAAGTCGGCCAGATAATAATCTACCTGCTATGGCGCGTCGATTTGGATCCCGAATCAATTTCGCGCATTTGCGTGGAGTTAGCCGTGATAAAAATGAGCAACGCTCTTTTTATGAAGCCAATCATTTAGATAGTGATATTGATATGGTTAGCGTAATCCGCGAGCTACTAATTGAAGAGCATAAGCGCGAAGAGCTTGGCCAAAATTCTCAAAACGAGATCTTTATCCGGCCTGACCATGGTCATCAGATGATGGATGATATAGGCAAAACTGTGAATCCCGGCTATTCGGGTATTGGTCGACTCAAGGGTCTTGCCGAAGTTCGTGGTGTTATCCGGGCCCTATCTACCCAGATTGAATCAGGTAGCTAGAATAGGTAGCTAGATAAATAGTGAGATACCTAGACTTAGATTACCGCGTTGCTGATGCGCGTTTGAAGATTGCACTAAAGACAGGGGTTAGTAGCACTATCACCGTCACCATCATTATGGTGGCTGTGATCGGGCGCTGCCAAAGAAAATCATAGCTACCGTCCCATATTAGTAGTGCTCTGCGTAAATTATCTTCAAGCATACCCCCAAGGATAAAACCAAGAAGCATGGGTGCAAGGGGATAATCCAAGATCCGAAAAGCTAATGCAATGACGCCTATCACCAACATGATTGATAGCTCAGCGGGATTAAAGGAGACCAAATACACACCCATTAGCGAAAGGAATAAAATAATAGGTGTTAAAAACTGACGAGGCACTTGCAATATTTTCGCTATATAGGGAATCAAAGGCAGATTGAGTATCAATAGCACAATATTCCCAAGATACATTGAAACAATAACCGACCAAAAGACCGCCGGATTATCAATAAAAAGTCTCGGTCCCGGTTGGACGCCATAAGACAGTAGTGCACCAAGCATGATTGCAGTAGTGGCAGATCCAGGGATCCCTAAAGTCAAAAGCGGTACAAATGAGCCGGTCGATGCTGCATTGTTTGCGGTTTCAGGCGCGGCTAATCCAATAGGGCTACCTTTGCCAAACAGTTTCTTTTGCTCTTCCGATGCGAGGTTACGCTCCATTCCATACCCTAAAAATGACGCAATTGTCGCGCCGGCACCCGGCAACACCCCAACTAAAAAACCCAACACAGAAGATCGGCCAACGGGCATTGCAATTTCTTTTACCTCGTCTCGACTTAGCTTGAGAGACTTAAAGTTAACTTTAGCCAACTCTTTAGATTCATTGTCGTTTGATTCATGGCAGTTTGATTTAGACCTCCCCTTTAAAATCATAGACAGGGCCTCGGCAAGCGCAAATGTGGCCATCGACAACAAGAGGAAACTGATACCATCAGATAACTCGGGATTACCAAAGGTCAGTCGTTGAGCACCCGACGGGTCTTCTCCCACGGTTGCAAGCATTAAGCCCACCAAGGTCATTAATACGGCCTTCAATACCTGACCTTTCCCCGAGAAGGCTGCAACTGCAGTACAGCCAAAGACCATCAGTGCAAAGTATTCTGACGATTGAAAACTGAGGCTAACGCTGGCGAGAAAAGGAACGCATAGCAATAAGAGTATGGCGCCGATAGTGCCGCCAGCAAACGAACTATAGGCTGCTATAGCGAGCGCCTTGCCGGCATTACCACTCTGCGCCATGGGGTATCCATCAAATGCCGTTGCGACCGCTCCCGAAACACCCGGAGCATTAATAAGAATGGCAGAGGTAGAGCCGCCGAAGACGGCGCCATAATAGACACCAGATATAAGTATTAAACCTGAGGCCGGATCAAATCCGTAGGTGACTGGAATCATCAGCGCGATAGCAGACACAGGGCCCAGTCCAGGTAACATGCCAATAAATGTTCCGGCAAAACAACCGGCGAGAACCATCAACAAATTGATCGGGGTAAAGGCTGTTTGTAATCCAATTAAAATCCCATCTATCATGCTAGCTCACAAACACTCGATATAGAGTGCCTCCATCAAGGTATAAACCAAAAACTTGAGTCAATAGTAGCCACAAGAACAATACCAGGCCCAGTGACACTGAAATACTGACTAGAAGCCTACGCTCTCCCAAGAGAAAGAATGCCGACTGCAAGAACAGTGCACTTGCCAACACAAAGCCCAGATAACTGAATAGTGCGACATAAGCAGCCATCAGTAGGATTAAAGCCAGTACTGGTTTCCAATCATAGTCACGTGCGCCCTCTGAAATAGCCTCCCCTTCAGACTGCAAATAGGAAATAAACAATAGCAGTAATGAAATTGCAAACGCACATGAACCCAAGAAAATTGGCAATGTTTTTGAAGTGAACCCAATCTCAGCATCGAATGAATCTACTGGAATAGACAATGAACTTCGCAGATAGAACAGTGAGAAAGCCAAGATAAGAGAGGCGCCTACGCGGTCTTTGTTATCGAAGAAATTTGTCATTTATTGAGTAATCCTAATTCATCGAGAAGCATGGAAAGCTCCACCTCTTGTTCCCTAAGAAAGTCATCGAAGTCACTGCCGCCCAAATATAAGTGAGACCAACCACGATCAGCGCGCAGTTGCTGCCATCTTTCGAGCTCGAGTAATTCTTCGATTAACTGCCCATAGTCCTCTACATTTTTTTGACTAACACCAGGTGGCGCAAAAAACCCTCGCCAATTGGCAAACACTGCATCGACATTCTGCTCTTTTAAAGTTGGCACGTTTGGAAATAGCGATAATCTCTGTGGTGCCGTGATCGCCAGAATACGAACTTCCCCTTGCTCGGCCAGCGCGACTGCCTCGCTGAGGCCTGTGGAAAGTAGCTGTGATTCTCCAGAGAGCAAGCCAATCATGGCCTGCCCACCAGCATTGTAGGGAATATATTTGAGACGACTAATATCGAGATTCGATTTAGAAAAGGCTAGGGCAGCAACAACATGATCCGTGCTACCTCGTGATGAGCCGCCAGCAATATTGACTCGACGATAATCTTTAACATAATCATCAATAACATCCTGCCATACGACATAGGGTGAATCGATACGAACAACAAAGGCACCATAGTCAGCGATCACACTGGCTATTGGCGTCAAGTCACGATGGCTATAGGGGAATTTATTAAGCAGTGAACGAAGAATAAACGATGATGAGTTAACCATCAGAGTATTGGTCTGTCTTGGCGCTGTCTCAATCAGGTGGGCAATCGCGCGACTGCCACCGCCGCCAGATAGGTTCTCATAAGATGCCGTTTCAATAATACCCGAACGGGACAACGACTCGCCGACCGCCCGCGCAGTCATGTCCCAGCCGCCTCCGGCACCGCCAGGAATTAAAAAGTGAACTCGATCTTTGCCATAAGCAGCACCACAAAAAATAAGGCTTAACACTGCAATGCATAATAAGTAAGGACGTCTGACTCTGATCATTGCGGCACCATGGGCGTTATCCGATGTTCATAGACACGCTGAAGTAAATCGAGTTTTTCTTGCGATATATCGAGTTTGACCTTCGGCTCATCGCCGAACATCATCCAAGGTATTTTTCCGGTGGCCACCGGAGGCCAATCTGGCAAGCCGATACTATTAGGGTTGCCGGTTTTTACAAGGTTGACGATGTACTGACGCATGTCATTGATAATCGGAATGCTATTATCGCGGAAGAGTGGACGTTTTTGCCACGAATGCGGTGCGCCCCGCCAATGATCGCGTTCGGATGGGGGTATATAACTCAGCAGATAAAGATAGCCGGGCTGATCGACTCTATTCATTTGTTTAGTTGTGTGCCGAGAGGCTAAGACATAACGTAGGTCACCAAAGAGCTGCTTTACTTCAGGCGCATATGTCGCTGTTTCAATTCCATACAACGCTCGCACTGTATCGGCATAGGGTTCAGTGTTAGCTAATAAAGTGTCAGGGGAGAGGCCGAATTCCGCTTTATAGCTGCTGCCATCATAAGTACTGCCTCCGCTCATGTAGGGTACTGAGTGCTGTTTGCCTTGACGAAATAAGATGCCAGGTTCTTCTAGCAAGGTAATGCCATCGACAATAGGGTAATGAAGCCCGTCATTCGCATTGACCAGCTGGTTCGCCGTCAGTGCACGCAGATCTTCTGCTAGTAGCGGATCACTCGATGCTTCAATTGCGCGCTCAAGAATTGCTTTTGAAATATTCTCCGCACTGGGTGATCTGGTGAGCGACTCGACATGCCTTGTCCGCGGCAAAACGGTTGTGCCATAGCCACTTTGAGATATGGCAGCACTGAATAGGCCCTCTGCTTGAGGCATGACCATAAGTGACTGTACGGCATTCCCACCGGCCGATGAGCCTATTATAGTCAGCCGACTCTTATCGCCCCCGAATGTATCAATATTCCGGTTAACCCATTTTAAGCCAGCAACAATATCTAACAATCCATAATTAACACCTTGGCTACCGTCCAGCGCATCATGAGCAAAGAAGCCCAGGGCGCCTAAGCGATAGTTTAGAGTGACCAAAATGACTCCCTGACGGTTCCATAATTTTGCATCAACCAGCTCGGCAGGGTTATTTATGTTCCTAGAGCTATAGTATGCGCCTGTCCCAGTCCTATATCCGCCGCCATGTATCCAGAATAATACAGGCAGTGGCTCTTCGGATTTTAGGGTTGGTCTATAAACATTAATGGTCAGACAGTCTTCACTGGACGCATCTTGATGCCGAGTTTGTGGGCAGTGAGCACCAGGCTGAGTCGCATCGAGGGGTTCCTTCCAAGACGGCATAATCTGAGGTGGGCGCCAGCGCAAATCCCCTACGGGAGGGCTTGCGTAGGGAATGCCGAGGAACATTACAGATTTCCCCTTAATGACGCCAAAAATAGGGCCGGTATCAACTGTCACTGACGGGCTTCGTGGGTTTTGACCCGCATCTATTGAGCATGACACTAACCAAAGAAAAAGATAGATTGATGATATTACTTTGCGATACTGCATTGTACTCTCGTCGCCCGCCCTAGTTAGCATGCCTACAACAAAAACCAGTTGTTTTAAAAATCAATTCAGAAAGCTAAATTGTAACTCGGAGAAATTTGTTATATAGTTTAAATGTTACCGGTGTCATTTTATATGAAAAATTGTTACCGGTGTCATTTTAGGCTGCATCTGCCGCCGATTACAATAAAAATTTAGGGGAAACAATATGAATGTTCAGAAAAGTATCCTTGCGATTGCTGTGGCCTGTGCTTATTCCAGTGCTTTTGCCCAGGGTGAATCTAATGACCTGGTTGAGGAGGTAGTTGTTGTCGGAACACGCGCGGCTTTAGAAAATGCGCTACAGACAAAGCGTAACTACGACACAATAGTAGATGGAATATCAGCCGATTCTATGGGCAGATTTCCTGACTTAAACCTCTCTGAATCATTACAACGCATCACTGGGGTCCAAATGGACTACTCAGGCGATGAAGGTGAAAGAAGATCTGGGCTTGTTGCATTGCGCGGCCTACCGCCACAGTATGCTCTCACCACTGTTAATGGTCAGCTTTTAGCTGCCCCTGAGGCTGACAAGGGGTTCTCATTCGGAACAATTGCTTCTGAGGTGATTTCAGCGGTCAACGTAATAAAATCTCCCACGGCAGATATGGACGCAGGTGGTATCAGTGGTACGGTCGATGTGATCACCAAAAAAGCATTAGAACTGCAAGATGATTTCCTTGTGCTCAGCATGAAGTCTACCTATGAAACGAATGTGAAAGATTTTGATCCAGGATTTACACTCAGTGGAGGCAAAGTCTTTGATGATGGAAAATGGGGGATTGTAGGCTCAGTTTCGTCTTCCGATACCAATTTCAGAGGAGATACTGCGCGGATTAATACATATTCAACGTCAGATCCAGACGGTGATGGTCTCGCAGACGTTTATACCCCGTCACAGATTCGTCTTTTATCACGTCAAACCGTTGGAGAACGGATTTCTGCAACTTTAGGAGTAGAGTTTCAAGCAACCGAAGAGTTGAAACTAGGCCTGAATGGTATTTACGTTTCTGACGACTACACCCATGACTGGCAAATGCTAAGAACTCGTAAATTCAAAAGTACTGAAGCCATCACTACTTCCACAAATGGTGGAGCATTTGGAGAGACTGTTTCAGAATTTTATGCTGTCGGAGGCGAAGTTAGAGCTCAAAAAAGGAAAATACCCGTGCAACAAGAGGTCGAGGGTATTACGGCAAACTTTGAATGGACAGCTGACCAGTGGACCGTTAGTGGTGCTATACATGACACATCCGCCACCTATGACTCTGTAGGATTTATGTCTCGTCGAAAAATAAGTGCTAATGCCGCTAATGGCATGAAGTTTCTTGTGAATACAGGCAGTGGCAATATTAATGATTTCGTCTTTCAAGAGGTTGATGGCGATCTCGCTAATTTAGCTACTTATGATGGTGACAGCTGGAGCAGCACATATGATTCAGGACACGAATACGATACGGATCAATCGGAAACTGCTTTTCAGATTGATGTGAAACGAGAATTTGAAGGATTTGTGACTAGCCTACAAGCCGGCGTAAAGCACAGGGAGCTTGAGCAAACTAAGATGCGTCCTGAATGGAAGCTGGATAAGTCAGTATATGACTACGACAGCATCGACAATACCGCATGTATGCAGTCAAGTGTCAACGGGAATACCTCGCCTGGTGGAGGTTATTTCATGGGATCATTGAATGGCCAAGTGGATAACTGGTATTTTCCGGACCCTGATTGTTTTGAAACTGCGCTCTTAAATGGTAATCCGGTCACTGGAGATACATTTGGAGGGCTGCCAGCTTTTGAGGGTGAATCTCTCACTAAGCGTTACAGTGACTCTGAGCGGGACATTTTTGCGACTTATCTAATGGCGCGATTTGATGGTAGTAACTTAGCATCGCCACTGCCCATAAGAGGCAACGTTGGTGTGCGCTACGTAGACACAAGCCGCACAGTTGGTGCTTATAGAAAAGGCCTTGGTGATCCAATTTATTACACTGCAGACCATGACTTTAACCATGTTCTTCCTTCATTGAATATCGTATGGGATCTGTCTGAAGATTTGTTACTTCGTTTATCATATGCTGAAACAATTGCACGCCCTCACCAGGGTGATGATAGCTATCAAGTGGGTCAGTCTATTGATATTGAGGATGATTCGGTTTCAATATCCTTAGGTAATCCGGAGCTCGAGCCCTTTGAAGGAGAGTCCTTCGATCTATCCCTTGAATGGTATAATAGAGCGGGCAGTTCAGTCAGCGCAGCCTACTTTACTAAAACCATTTCGAATGGAATTGACAATAGATCACTTTGCCCCTCAAGCCTGACTAGTATTGCTGCTCTGAGCGATGTTGATTTAGGTGGAGCAACGACGGGCTCTTTAGCCTTAAACTCAAGCAATCTCTGTGTTGATACTAACGGTGTAGAAGTAAGTATCACTGACAGCATCAATACGTCAGGTAGCTTTGATATATCAGGCTGGGAAATTGGTGTTCTACAAAACTTTGATTTCGTAGACATGCCTGTGCTTCGCAACATGGGCGTGCAAGCAAATTACACCCTTATCGATGCCGATGAGAGCGGCAGTTTCGACGCATCTGGTAACGCGCTTCCTCTTTCTGGTGTGTCAGAGGATACATATAATCTAATTGTATTTTATGAGACTGATTTGCTGGGGGTCCGCGCAGCTTATACCAGCAGAAGTGACTACTTCGATGAAACCTGGGCTACCGTCTCCGGCGATAATCGATTTATAGAGCCGCAAAATCGTTTAGACATATCTATCTCATATCGGCCAACACAGATCGACAATCTAACACTAACGTTAGAGGGCTTTAATATGACAGATGAGCAATTCTATGCATATCAAGGTAATACTAGTCGAGCACGCGAGTACCGAGAGGTGGGCAAAACATATGCACTAACTGCGAATTACTCATTCTAAGTAGTTCATTGCTCTGAGCGCCTAATATGCCCCTCAAATTTCGGGTGTATTAGGCGCAACTATTTACGGAGTAGCTTGATCTTTTTATTTGTTACTGTAAATATTGTGTTGAGTAAGTGATTGAAATTCGAAATGATGGCTAGATACCTGATACGGAAATATCTCCCCCTCGCAGACTAATACATTTATATTTCACAATGGCAGTGCTGTTCTGGCTATGAATGAAAAGAGTAGTGCGTCTTTATAACTTATACAGTAGAGGTTAATCGCTACTTCGAGTTAATGAATAGTCGATAGTTATCCTCAAACAGCTTGACCGAGGAAAATAATGTTCATGCACCATAATTGTAGTAATTAGAGTCGTGACTGAGGTGTATGTATCGAACATAGAATTTTATAAGGAATGAAATCACTGCTATGAAAAATTTAACTTATATTTTCGCCGTTATCTTAATCATGCTAACGTCCATTATTACCAAAGCAGATAATTTAATTGAATCCAACAGTTTTGATTGGAATAGCATAAAGCTGGATCAGCAGAATCTCTCCATGTCTAAGGTATTGGTCGATGCCTCCAGTGATGGTTTTAAGTCAATCAACATATCATTGATCAATATTGCCACTGGAGATAATGTTGTCATAGGCAATAATGACTCAGGCATGGAATCATTAGCAATTATCAAATCAGGCGACACGATTCAGCAATCGGGTCTAGTCACCAAAGACATGGGTCCTGGAAGCGTGTCCTTAATAATGCCCCATGACAAAGTGACTATCTCTAACAGTGGAAAATCTGTTGTTACTCTCTATCTTTTAGTTTGGGACACTCGAGGGGCTAAAACTAACGAGTCTAAATCTATACAAAATCCCGTCAAATCATTACTAGTAAACTGGAATGATATTGAATATGTCGAGAATTCTAGGGGAGGAAGAAGAAACATCATACGCCAACCAACGGCTATGCTAAGAGAATTTGAAATGCATGTTACAACGCTAAATGAGGGAATGCGAAGTCACTTACCTCATACCCATATTGACGAAGAAATTATCTTAGTCAGGCATGGAGAGGTTGAGGAATATATCGACGGCAAACTTCATGAAGTAGGTGCCGGATCGTTTATTTTTCTTCGATCAATGATCCCTCATGGTATTAGAAATATTGGTCAGGGAGACGCTGAATATTACGCGTTTAAATGGGCGCCAAAGTAGTGTTTCTGCAAAAACTATCTATCTTGAATATTCGTCAAATAGGGCTTCTTGGCGGGCTTATTTTTTCACTGCTGGCATTGCATTTTGAGCCACCTGAAGGTTTAAGTGATGATGGTTGGTTAGTTTTAGTTATTGCAATCTGGATGGCTATTTGGTGGATGACTGAAGCTGTTCCGATTGCCGTCACCGCATTGGTACCGCTGGTCTTATTCCCTATCCTTAATTTAGGCACTATCAAGTCTGTGGGCAGCAGCTATGCTGGCAAGGCAGTTTTTTTGACTCTGGGCGGATTTATCATTGGGCTCGCTATACAACGGTGGAATCTACATATTCGAATTGCGATGGAAACCGTAAAGCGAGTTGGGACAGAACCAAGAAATGTTATTGGTGGCTTTATGGTCGCGAGTGCCTTTTTATCAATGTGGATTACAAATACTGCGACGACTGTGATGATGTTACCCATCGCGCTTTCAGTCGCGCTTTTATTAGAGAGAGAGGGTGATGGTGACGCTGCCTCCAAATCTGCTTTTGGCACTGCACTGATGCTAGGGCTTGCCTATAGCGCGAGTATTGGTGGAATGATGACCCTTGTGGGTACTTCTACCAATGTTATGTTTAAGGGTTACTTCGAGCAGAATTATGGCTTAGAGATTGATTTCCTTGATTGGATGATGGTGGGGGTTCCGATTGGTATAACACTACTGGCCATCGTCTGGTGGATGCTAACCTTTGTGCTTTTCCCCTGCGAAATGATAGGTCACAAAGGTATTGGTAATATTATTGATAAAAAGCTCGACGATCTTGGGAAAATGTCGACTGCCGAGATTCGAACTCTGTTAGTGTTTGTATTAACCGCATCTCTTTGGATAGGTAAAAGCGTTATAGAGCCGTTTTTGGGGGGGGTCGTACTCAACGACGCATCCATTGCAATATTTGGCGCTATCTTACTGTTTGTTATCCCAGTTGATTGGAGAGCAGGTATTTTTCTACTGCAATGGAGCGACACGAAAGATGTGCCTTGGGGAATCTTACTATTATTGGGAGGTGGTTTGGCGTTGGCAGGTGCCATGAACAGCTTTGGCGTGGCAGACTGGGTTGGTTCTAAAATTACCCAGTTCGATGATATCCCTGCCTGGCTGCTAGTGCTGTTAACCGTCATGCTCATTATTTTCCTTTCAGAATTAATGAGTAACGTCGCTACTTTGACAGCTTTTTTACCCATTATTGTAGCGGTTGCTATAGGCTTTGGTGAAAATCCACTTTTACTCGCATTACCCGCTGCATTTGCAGCTAGTTGTGCCTTTATGTTACCGATAGCGACGCCCCCTAATGCGATTGTTTTTGGTAGTGGTTTACTTTCGATCCCGCAAATGGCAAAGACTGGTTTGCTGCTAAATATAATTGCGATATTTGCTTTGACTATTATGTGTTACGTTTTAGGGATGGCAATTTTTGAAGTAGAATTAGGCGTATTGCCAGCGTGGGTTCAAAACTATAGCCAATAGCTTAATACCAGAATTTCAAGTATGTGTTTAACAGAGCAAACTGTAAAACCATATTATTTCTACCGAATACAAAAAAATTGACCGCGTCAGTGCAATATTTAAAAACCTCTGAGAGAATTACAATGAAATCATATCTAAATAAGGCAATCATCCAGCTTTTTATTGTCATTTTTTTATCGGTTACAGCAAATCTAGTGGCTGCTGAGGCACCTTATCTCGGTATGGGAGCAAAATCGGGGGAGGTCAGCACAAATGCTGCGACCATTCATATTCGCCTGACTGAATCGGTTGGGCAGCAACGTAACCATGGCATACCCGGGAAATTAGGTAAGGCGCGAATTCAGTACAGTTTGTTGGAGCCAATAACGCCAAGCTTACTGAGCGAATGGCGCTCTTCGGATGCAGCAAATGACTACTATTTACAGTATCAACTAACAGGTCTTGAACCTAACAGCCGATACTACTATCGAGCCGAGCTAGTCGACAGCGTAACTAAAAAAACACGCTTGTCTGAGGTTTTTTCATTTAAAACCGCCCCTCATTCTGACGAGCGAAAAGATATACATTTTCAAGTAACTACTTGTCAGTCCTCGCAGGGTCTGCCAACGTATGACGTTATGCGGAGACAGAATCCAGATTTTTTGGTATCTGCTGGGGACACTGTGTATTACGACAAATTCGATGTGCGATCAAAAGATGAAGCCTACTGGTTGTATCAAAAAGACTATGGCACACCCTATACCATAAATTACTTCGCCCAAACTTCATCGTATTTTATGAAAGATGATCACGATTATCGCTACAATGATGCCGACCCCCATTCGAATAGAGCTGTTAATACAATACGTATCGAGGGACCAAATGGTATCGATAGCGATCCCAACAGGTCAGATAATTCATGGCTGACGCATGAGGAGGGGGTTGATATTTTTAAACAGGCTTTTCCAAATAGCGACTTGCCTTATCGAACGTTTCGTTGGGGTAAAGGGCTACAGATTTGGTTGTTAGAGGGCCGTGATTATCGATCCAAAAACCAAATGCCAGATGGTCCTAACAAGACCATCTGGGGAGAAAAACAAAAAGCATGGTTGAAAGAAACGCTTTTAGCTAGCGATGCAGATTTTCGTATTATTATAAGCCCCTCGCCTTTAATTGGCCCAGATAAACTCCACAAAACAGATAACCACGCCAACAAAAATGGATTTATGGTTGAGGGGAGAACGTTTATGGACTGGATGATCGACAAGAACATTGTCGATAATACTTTTTTTGTGTGTGGAGATCGGCATTGGCAATATCATTCTATCTATAGGGATAAGGTGCATGAGTTTTGTAGTGGTCCTACAAGTCAATTTAAGGTTCAGCATGTACCCAAACCTGAAAACGGCATCATCAAGCAGCCCTACAATGGCCCCTCAGGTGGTTTTTTAGCGGTAAAATATAAGGGTGATAAAAGCCTTTCGTTTGAGCACTTTGGAGAGAGAGGTAAAATTCAGAATAAAAAGACATTTACTCGAAAATAGCAGATAGTAGAATCTGTCCTTAAAAGTGCTTGCGAAAGATACTGCCCGATGAGCACTGATTCGACATTTTACTAATTGTTCTCTGAAGCTGAATTGGCGATGACTCAGGCACATGCACTCAAAACGGCGGAGTTAAGTATGCGGGCGTAAACATTGGCACTGGATAACTTAAAATGGTACGTATTTTCGTCGGCAAAATTTAGCGTCATCGTTTGGTTATAGGTAATTTCGGCAGTCACCAAATAGTATTAAACCAGTTTCGGAAATGGTGGGGTCAACAACCATATGAAAGAAGTAAAACGAAGCAAAGCGCCAACCCGATCTAACGTCAGGTATAGATTATTATGCGTGGTGGTGGTCATATCGCTATCTGGTCTTGCGGTGAGGGCGTCTGATAGTTCCTTCGTTTTTAATGCAGAGAATACGAAATTAGAACAACCAAATATTGTTCTGATCCTAGCCGATGACTTGGGATGGTCTGATATCGCCCCTTACGGCGGCGAGGTACAAACACCCAACTTACATCTTCTTGCTATGCAAGGTCTTAGATTCACGCAGTTTCATAATACAAGTAAGTGCGGCCCGTCTAGGGCCTCGTTACTTACTGGACTCTACGCGCAACAGGTCGGAATGAGCACCACAACAGAAGCCTATCTAGAAAATTCGGTTACTCTCGCCGAGGTGCTGAAATCCGCGGGTTATAGAACGCTGATGGTCGGCAAATACCATGGATTGGATAACCCTTATGACCGTGGCTTTGATCGATATTTTGGCTTACGTGATGGTGCAACAAACCACTTTAATCCAGGCCATCAGAGATCGGGAGAGGTTGCGCCTGCCCAAAAAAAGCCGGGTCGACGACATTGGTGTATCGACAGTGAATGCATGCAACCTTACACACCACCGACTGCAAACTTTTACAGTACCGACACATACACAGATAAAGCGCTTGAGTATCTGGTTGAGTACAAGGATGAACGTAAACCTTTTTTCCTTTATGTGGCCTATCAAGCGCCGCATGATCCTTTGCAAGCATGGCCTGAAGACATAGCCAAGTATCGAGGTCAATATAGTGAGGCGGGCTACAGAGCCATCGCGGGAAAAAGGTATAACAAGCAAAAAATGATGGGGTTAATTGATGACTCATATAAGTTACCTGAGCCCATTCATGATAACTGGGACCATTTATCCCCCAACGAAAAGGATATAGAAGACCAAAAAATGTCTGTGTACGCGGCAATGATCGACCGAATGGATCAAAATATTGGGCGTTTAATTGAACAACTATCGGAATCAGGAGAGCTGGACAACACACTGATTTTATTTGCGTCCGACAATGGAAGCTCGGCAGCAGTTGTTGAGTTAGGGGATGGTGAAATAGGCGGGATGAGTCGGTGGGCATCACTTGGGCGGAATTGGGCCAATGTTAGCAATACCCCCTTCAGGTATTTCAAGGGCCATAGCTATCAAGGGGGCATCAATACGCCATTAATAGTGCATTGGCCCGCTGTAATTAACGAGGGTGGGCGTATCACGGGCTTCGTCGGACACTTTATTGATGTCATGGCGACGATTGTTGACATCTCATCTGCGACTTATCCGAAGTCATACAATGGCCGAGCGATTCCTTATTATGAAGGACAAAGCTTGTTGCCCGTATTCCGAGGGTATGATTCGGCCCGCGCAGCTCCTCTCTTTTGGGAATGGCGAACAGGTAGAGCGGCTCGGCGCGGCAACTGGAAAATCGTCTCGTCAAATTCCGATGAGACCGGTGGCAACGGTGACTGGGAGCTTTATGACATGTCGGTTGATAAGACAGAGACCCAAAATTTGGCTGATGAAATGCCCCATGTCGTTGAACAGCTAGATTCGATTTACAAAGATTGGTGGGCTGATCTACCCATGAAAAGTGCTGGAGACTAGGAGCATCTGTTGGGCTATGGCGATGAAAACATCAACGTTGTTGATAACGCTAATTATGTCGATGCAGTGACACAGTTGAGTGCACTTTTACATACAGGGTACGTCAGTAATCTTATCGGCGACTAGTAAGTGACTATTAAGTGAATAGCGACTCTATCTCGGTTGATAGTCAGCCAAATCTTGGGCTCGCATGCTTAGCTCTGCTGCTTTTAGTGCATGAGCCTGAGTCATAGCGAGTTCGGTTCCATTGACACAATCAAGAATAAATTTTCCAAAAAACGGGAATCCGCTACGGCCTAGGCAATCTATTTCCTGTTCACCATCAGCATTAACTATGAATAATTTTGATGCTGGTGCCTCACGCGCGATGTCAATATATTTTCTTATCTCAATAGTACCATTCGTACCAAGAACAAAGGTACGACCATCACCCCATGTCCTTAGGCCCTCAGGTGAAAACCAGTCAACGCGAGTATAAAACGAAGCGCCATTAGAGCCTATCATTGATAACTCACCAAAATCCTGTAAGCCAGGGCTATCTTGGTGATATATGTTTTCTGCTCGGGCGAAATTTATAGTTGCGTCAGAGCAGTTCGCATAGGAAAGAAACTGCTCTACTTGATGTGAACCAATATCAGTCAAAATACCACCATAGCAAGACTTGTCCATAAACCAGCTCGGGCGTGTCTCTGCAGCTAAACGATGGGGCGCAAGATTCACTACTTGGAGCACGTTACCAATAGCTCCCTCGCCAATCAAATCCCCAGCCATCCAGGCGGCATCATTATGGAGTCGCTCGGCATAATAGACCATATACTTTCGGCCTGTAGATAAAATTACCTGTCTCACTTCTTCTAACTGTGTCAGTGATGTAAATGGAGATTTGTCAGTGAAGTAATGTTTACCTGACTTCATTACCTGACAGCCTATAGCGGCCCGCTGATTAGGAACAGCGGCAGAGGTAACTAATTGAACTAATGGGTCATGTAGAATCTCATCGAAACTTTTAGCTACCTGAACTAACGGGAATTTCAAACAAAATCTTGCGACGCGCTCGGGATCGGGATCATAGACCCACTTTAAACTAGCGCCTGCATCGCTCAGCCCATTGCATTGACCAATAATATGGCCATGATCAAGAAATGCCGCCGCATACTGAAATTCACCACGGTCTTTGACAGGCTCTACTTTTGAGCTAGGTGCATAGTTTTCTCCATCTTTAATAGATCCCATTTTTACTCTATACCAAACCTAATTTCACAGCAGTTGAGTAAGTTAAGCTCACCATGACTACTAAAATACAAAGTCCCATGCAGACATTGTAAAAAAACGCCTTACCACCTATCGGTCGGTCTGCCTGTAAATAATCGCTACGGTTATTCAGGATCAACCAGCCCACATAGGCTATTGGCAATAAGGCCCCACATATTGCGGCAACAGGTATTACTACGTATGTGCCTATGGTTGACCAGACAAAGACGCCAAGAACCGCTGGGGTTGGTATAAGTAGTGCTAATCTATAGTTACGTGAATCATGGCTCCACCCAAAAATAGCAGCAGCGGCGGCACCACAACAAAGCATATGCATCACAAGTGAGCCAATAACCATGCCAAGCACACCACAAAAGAACATTAGTTTACCGGTAATTTCACCAAGCCCAGCGTTGACAAACATTTCTCCTACTTTTCGTGGCTCAAGTTTGCCCACTAAATCCAAGCCAGTATCATGCAGTGCACTGGCGGCCGCAATAGAAATCAAGCTAGTAGTAACAATATATGGAAGCACCAAGCCAAGCACAATGTCGAACTGAGCCAATTGTCGATGTTCCCGACCCCACTGTCGGTCGAGCAATGTATAACCATAGACAAACGTCATATTTATGCCTATAGCAGTGCCCAAAGCTGCCATGATGATAGTTGTACCCGCAACATCAGAGGGTACAGATCTTGGAATATAGCCTGCTGCTACGGAAGACCAATCGATCTGACCATTTGTCGCAGCAGAAAGTACAACCCATAAAAAGCTGATAATAATCATGCCGCTGAGAATTTTTATAAGATTTTCAAAGAGTGCCACATACCGCCCACCCCTACCGTAATTCCAAGCCATGTAAGCGCACGACATCCAAATTAAAATACCTAAAAAAAGTAGGTACAGATCCCGCAATAAACCACCTTTCTGTATTAGATTAAAGTTAGTGCTTACAGCAATGATTTCCTCAAGCATTCCTGCGCCTAGAGGATAATGAGAAAACCCCCAAATAACACTCGATAACAAGGCTGCCCAAGCCCAAGCCCAAGCTAACCTGGGATGAACATGGTTACGCATGGCCTGATAAGGTTTTTGGCCTGTACTTAAGGTTTGATGAGACAATGCGAATAGCATGATGCAGCCTATAAGCATAGCTAACGGCTGTAACCACAGTAGCTCATAGCCATAAACAGCTCCAATCATCAAGGAAGTTACTAGACTACCGCCTCCAAGAGTCATCGCTCCCTGTAACCATCCAGGTCCACTTAGCCGAAGATAAATTGGGAGGCGCAACAATAATGGTCTCGTTGCCGCAGTTTTAAGTAAACGTGACTCATTCATCGAAATGACGCCTCCATATCGATAGTAACGTCTGCTTGGGAAGCCGCTCTCAAGCGGCTTAGAGCAAGGCGCTCACTTAAGGCCTTATGAAATCGTGCACTGTCCAGCGGCATCTGAATCTGCTCCCGATCCCATGCTGACAGGAGAATAGCATTTGCAATGGACAAGGCTTTTAGACCTTCCTCTGCGGGCGCTATCAAGCTTTCATTAGAAGAGATAGCGTTAATAAAATTCTGAAGAATGATGGCGTGCTGATTAACAGGAGAGCGGACCGATAAATCTGTAATATAAACTTCTGGTTGTCCAAACATCTCTGAGGTGGTCTGACTAAACTCTGAGGTTGAGGTGCGATTCTCAAAATGCAGCAGTTTTTCTCCGTCATAGCTAAGCATCCCTCGATCGCCAATAATGTCAAACCGGTTGACCCCCGGAGCTTCCCCAGTTGAGCCGATAAAAGATCCAGTAGCGCCATTTTCATACTCAAAAAAAGCAGTAGCCTCGTCTTCGACCTCGATATTATGGTACTTGCCAAATCCGCAAAAACCTTGAATTGAACTCGGCATCCCACAAATCCATTGCAATATATCAAAGTTATGAATGCACTGATTAACCAACAAACCTCCGCCTTCACCCGCCCAAGTCGCGCGCCAATTGCTGGTCTGAAAGTAGATTTCTGGTCTGAACCAATTGGTCATAGTCCAGTTTATTCTCTGTAAAGAACCAAGAAGATTCTCATCCATCTTTTTTTTCATCGCGACAAAAACGGGATCTGCTCGTTGATTTAACATTAGACCGAAGACTTGCTCAGGCCGAACCAACTCAAGCATTGTCTCACCCTCAGCAACCGATAGCCCTATCGGCTTTTCCATCAGCACATGTAAGCCTCGGCTAAGTGCATAGCAGCCAATTTCAAGATGAGACCATGTGGGTGTGGCTACGATAACTGCATCGCATACTTGTTTGTCGATTAGTTCTTTATAGTCTGAATACTGTGGGATATTTAATTGTTCGGCCAGGGAGCATGAGCCACGCGCACATAGCGCTGTAACAACGCAACCTTGAATAATTCCAGACAAGATATTATTGGCATGTTGAAGGCCAATATTACCGACGCCAATAATCCCGAGACGCACGGTCACAAGATACGTTCAATTAAAAAAGTAATTATTGATCTGTCTAATTCGTTGCGCATAGCTAGCCTCATTATAGCATTAAATTAATTACTTAGCTGAGAGTGACTACATGGACAAATTCCACCCATCTTGAAACTCACGTTGCCAAAATCGATTCGCCTTTGCTCCTTTAACCCTGCCATTACTCGGATCGCAATAAATATCTTCACCAACGCGATACGCGATATTACCCAAGTGACAGAGTAGTGTGCTTGAATGCCCATCGGCTATAGGCGAGTGTTGCTGTTTTGCTACACCCCTAATCGATTCGAGAAAATTACTGACATGCGCCTCTGTCAAAGCACCTGCACCAACAAGATCGTTGGTACTCACAGCACGATTCTGAGCCTTCCTCTCTCGCAATAAGGTCCCATCAGTACTGTAAATTTCATAGCCAGCACGATCAACGATAGCATGTCCATTTGTGCCGAGCAGTAGCGTGCCTCTACCACGACCAAAACGATTCACTTTGTTACAGCTGTTACCGACCCATTCTATGGTTTTATCACCCGGAAAATCATAACGTACTTGCATGGTGTCATACATTTCCCAATCATCGGATGTATAAAATTTTCGGCCTGCGGTTACAGAGACTTTTTCTGGAAAATTTAACCCCATAGCCCAGCGTGCAATATCAAGTTCATGAGCGGCATTGTTACATATTTCGCCAGTGCCCCAATGCCAAAACCAATGCCAATTGTAATGGACATAAATGTCTTTATAAGGGCGCCGGGGTGCTGGCCCTTGCCAAAGATTCCAGTCTAACCAACTGGGGGGTGATGCTGAATTACCATTTCCGATTGAACCACGGTCGTTTCCGTACCAAGTCTCCGCTCTATAAATATTTCCCAGCAAACCTTCTTCAATAAGCATCATAAGTTCAATACTTTCTACTGATGAACGTTGTTGGTTACCCATTTGAACGATTTTTTTATATTTATTTTGAGTGGAAATGAAGATTTCACCCTCATGTGGATTATGGCTTAAAGGTTTTTCAACATAGACATGCTTGCCCGCCTCTAATGCCATAACACCTGCAGTTGCATGCCAGTGGTCAGGAGCTGCTATTACCAGAGCATCTAGGGTAGGGTCCTCCAAAATTCTGCGTATGTCTTTATCAGATTTTGGGGGCTGAAAGCCTGCTTCGATAATGGCATGGTGAGTTTTCTCAAGTACACGACTGTCAACATCACAGTTATGAGTTAGATTTACCCCCTGCATTTTTGCAAATGAGCCCAGTAAACCCATCCCGCGGCTTTTCGTTCCCATAAAACCAACATTGATTCGGTCATTTGCACCTAGAATACGAGCATAGCTACTAGCTGAAAAGGAGAGTGCACCGAATGCGCCAGCGGAGAGGACGATAAATTTTCTACGTTTCATCGACATTGAGATGGTCCTTAATCTGCGTTAAGTCTCTAATTTTGATCGAACGGAATGATACTAAATCACCATGATCCTGAAGCAGAATGGGTCCTTTTTCCCACTCCCCGAAATTTGGCCATTTAGCATATTTACTATAAGCAACAAGCGCTCTGAATATTTGCGTTCCGCGGTTATATTTGACGACCAGAATATTGTTTAACCAATGCTCAACATAGTCCCCCTGAACAACTATACGTGCACGGTTCCATTGCCCTGGTGGATATACTAGTTTAGGAGAATTTGGCAGCTCACTTTGATTAACCGCAGTAATTAAGTCGTAAAGTGATCCAATAGTTCGATTTCCAGAAACCCCTCTTTTTGCATCTGGATGCAGTTCATCATCTAGAATTTGAAACTCCAAACCAATTGCGGAGCCATTCCCTTTTAGTAGATCCGGATCCACGAAGTATTTGATTCCACTGTTGGCTCCTGGTGTAAATCTGAAATCCAATTCTAGTTCGAAGTTACTAAATTCTCTAATAGTAATAATGTCACCACCATTGCGCGCTTCTGCTCCTCCCGATGACAAAACACTCAGTACTCCATCCTTAATATTCCAACCTTTCTCAGGAAATCCGTCTCTCTTTACGCTCTTCCAGCCCACGGTAGTCTGACCATCCCAAAGAAGCTCCCAACCTTCTTTAATTTCGCGCGGTGTGAGTTCATTTTTTAAAGAACTAAACTGATCGATATCATTATTTTCAGGCGTTTTAGAACTAATTAGGCCATCTTTTTTAATACGAATGTTTTTCCAACGAACTTGTAGTCCTTCTTTACTTAAATCATTGCCAATGGATGGTGCTTGAAGTCCGATGAAGCCGTCTAAATTTAAGTCATCGATCAAATCAGCTGCTGGAATACCATTGACCCATGATCGTATCGACGTTCCAATGACCTCAATCCTGATCTGGTTCCAAGTTGACAAACTAAAGGCGGAGCGAGCTGGAGAATTACGCGATAGGTTATAAAGCCAGCCTCTACCTCTTTCGTCATAGATTCCTCCGCTCCAGCGACGAGAACTACTATCAATCTCGAGTTGATATCCATACACGCGCTCATCATTATCTCGGCTTTGACTTCGAAACAACACACCAGAATTCAGTCCTGGATCCACTTTAACATCAAGCTCCAGAATAAAATCACCGTATGTTTTGTACGTAGTCAGGAAGGTATTGGAATATCCAGTTTTTGCGGTTCCGACAATCACACCATTTTCTGCATAATACTGCCCATCACTTGCAGGCTGGTGCCAACCATCGAGAGAAGACCCATCAAATAGGTTTTTCCACTCTGAATTAGAATTTTTATGGTCAGGGTTTTGGTCTACAGTGCATGCTGTCAAAATGAAAACAAGTATCAAAAAATAAATTAGGCGCTGGGGTATATTTTTACACACAAGATCCTCCTAAAAATCGCATTAATAGATGCATTAATATTGCCGATAACATGACACCGCTGTCAGAACATTGGTAGGGTATATGTTCTCAGGCCAAAAAACAAACAGGTAGCAGGACAGTTATGGCTAAAGATCTGTATTTTTCCAAGCTAAAATCGGTTACAGTAAAAAGGTGCCGAGACTGATTACCCTCTCAGATCAGAACCAAATCTGGACCGCTTTATCTGCCGCCTTACGTTTAAAATAGGCAGGTTGAATTTTAATTGAGAATCGTTGAGGCGAACTGAAAATGGATTCCAAGAAAGATAATATCATCGAAGGATCGATTGTTGATAAAAAGCCCACAATCAGTGATGTGGCGCGGCTCGCTGGAGTATCAAAGAAAACTGTCTCCCGGGTAATAAATAGTGAACCCAATGTTGGCGCCAAAACATTAAGTAAGGTCAAAAAAGTTATTGAAGATCTGGATTATTCTCCTAACCCTCAGGCAAGAGGATTAGCGTTTAGTCGCTCCTTCTTATTAGCAATGATTTATGACAACCCGAATGCATCATTCATTACGGACGCAATGTATGGCGCACTGAGTCAGTGTCGCCCTAATGGCTATGAACTGGTTGTTCACCCCTGTGATGCAACCCAAGCCAATCTGCATGACGATATTATTAACTTCATCAGGCGCACAAAAATTGATGGAGTTATCTTGCTGCCACCACTCTCCGAATCTAATGAATTAATTAATAAGCTGAAAGCTATTAAGTGTAATTATGTCCGGCTAGTGTCGGTTATTTCTGATGATGTCGCACATATGGTCCACTTCAATGATCGTGAGGCCGTTAAAGATATCGCAGAACATTTAATAGCACTAGGTCATACAGATATTGGTTTCATTAAAGGACCCGACAACTCTAAATCTGCTGCTGAGCGTCATGAAGCCTTTCGTGATGCGCTTGAGCAAAATGGTGTCCACCTTGGGGCTAAGCACATTGCTTTTGGAGCCAATACTTTTCAATCAGGTGTTGATTGTGCCGTGCAATTATTAAAGTCAGAGAATCCTCCTACAGCTATTTTTGCCAGTAATGATGAGATGGCTATTGGTGTCATGGTTACCGCCCAGAAAATGGGGATTGACATACCCAACGAGTTAACAATTATTGGGTTTGATGATACGCCACAGGCTTCAAAAGTTTGGCCTGCATTAACCACTGTGAATCTGAAGGTGAAAGAGATGGGTAAGCTTGCAACACAGAAATTACTTGCGTTATGCAGTAATAATATTGGACTCGCCAAGACAATTAAATCTGAGCTTGTTCCCACGTTAGTACGACGAGAGACAACAGCGCCACCACCAATACTCCGCTGATAGCAAAGCTTACTTTTCTACAATTGACAATACAATATGACACCGGTATCATAAGCTTGTTATACTTATCGTAATTTCTCCGCACTGGAGATAGAGACCCTTAGAATGGCAGACCTCATTAACAATCATCCCGATAGGCTATTACCCGGTGACCGTAATGCCCGCTCAGTGGCTCGACGACTTTATTTTGAAGTGAAAGATCTGCCTATTATCAGCCCTCATGGACATACTGATCCCGCGTGGTTTGCCGAAAATAACAGTTTTAGTGATCCTACTAAATTGTTAATAGCCCCAGATCACTATTTACTACGGATGCTATATAGTCAGGGTATTCGTCTCTCTGAATTGGGGATTAGGTCCAAAAATAATGACAAAAATGAGGAAAGCATTAACGATCCACGTAGTGCCTGGAGGTTATTCGCCAAGAACTATTATCTTTTTCGTGGGACTCCTTCTGCATTATGGCTAAATCAGACATTTGCCGATTTTTTTAAGCAGTCTAAAGAGCTCGATGAGACTACGGCAGATGATTACTTTGATAGTATTTCAGAGCAACTCCAAAAAGACGAATATCGTCCCCGCCAGATTTTCGATCGATTCAATATTGAGTTTTTATCGACCACTGAATCCGCTATCGATAATTTAAAGTATCATCAGATACTCAGAGACAGTGATTGGAACGGGAAGGTTGTTACAACTTATCGACCAGACTCTGTCATTGACCCAGAGCACCCCGATTTCATTAAGTCACTAAGGCTGTTTGGCGAGATGACAGGCCAAGATACTCATTCATGGCAAGGCTATTTGCAAGCACATAGAAACAGACGAGCTAACTTCATTGCTCTCGGGGCCACCAGCAGCGACCATGGACACCCCACGCCCAGAACTGCAAATCTTTCTACTGCTAACTGTGAAAGACTTTTTAACCGCATCATTGCGCGCAAAATCAGCCCAGAAGATGCCGAATTATTTAGAGCCCAGATGTTAACTGAAATGGCAAGGATGAGCCTTGATGATAAATTAGTTATGCAAATCCATACAGGCTCTTATCGCAACCATAATGAATGGATGTATCAGAATTATGGCGGCGACAAAGGAGCAGATATACCCGTGCAAGTGGAGTATTCGACTGCGCTAAAACCATTACTGGACTGCTTTGGGAATAATCCTGATCTAAGTCTAATACTCTTTACCCTTGATGAAACTAACTATTCGCGAGAACTGGCTCCACTCGCCGGGCACTATCCCTGCCTCCGACTAGGCCCTGCATGGTGGTTTAATGATAGCCCCGAAGGCATTATGAGATTCCGCGAACAAACCACGGAAACTGCAGGGTTTTATAATACTGTCGGTTTTAATGACGATACGCGAGCATTGCTGAGTATTCCTGCCAGGCATGATATGTCTCGCCGCGTCGATTGTTCTTATTTGGCACGCCTAGTGTGCGAACATCGGTTGTCAGAGCATGATGCCGTGCAGACTGCGAAAGATTTAACCTACAACCTACCTAAAAAAGCCTATCGAATTGGCGATGATAAGTAACTAGATGACACGTAACTAAAGGCGTCTTGACGCCTGTGCACTCAATTTTAATTTTTACAGATTAAAAACCTAGCAACCAAAAAGGGTAAACCATGCTACATAAACTTCAATATACACTTGGTCTTATTGTTTTCTCCTTAATCGTCGGTGGCTGTACAGGTTCGTCAACGGACAACAAACAGACGATCACTGGTGATAGAGATCCCGACTATCGTGGCTCATGGGCCCAGGTCCCGGTTATTTTGTCGCGTATCAAGGTCCCCAGCTTTCCAAATCGGACATTAATTATTACCGATACGCCCTACAATGCGATAGCCGATGGCTCAACCGATGCACGACAAGCTATTCAAAACGCTATTATTGACGTGTCTCGATTTGGTGGAGGAACAGTTAGCATCCCCAGGGGCGAGTATTATGTTGATGGACCTCTGAAGTTAGAAAACAATGTCAATTTACATTTGCAGGAAGGATCAGAATTACTCTTTAGTAGTAATTATGATAGCTATCTACCTCAGGTACTTAGTCGCTATGAGGGAACTGATGTTTATAACTTCTCGCCTCTTATCTATGCTTACCAAAAGAAAAATATTGCCATCACTGGCAAAGGCACACTTAACGGTCAGGCAGAAAATACCTGGTCAACTTGGGTAGATAAAGCATCACAAGAGGACCTTAAGCGCGTGCCTGGTTCGGTTAAAGGTGAATGGGAGAAAGTTGTTCGAGATATGAATAACGACAATGTACCCTTATCTAAGCGCAGGTTTAACCGTTCTGGAAACCTGAGAACAGCCTTCCTACTTTTTTACGACAGTGAGAACATCCTCTTAGAAGGGGTGAATATTATTGATTCTCCGTTTTGGGTGAATCATTTTTATATGTCTAAAAATATAACCGTTCGAAATATGACGATGAATTCACTGAACAAAAATAACGACGGTATCGATATTGAATCTAGTCAGGATGTGTATATCCATAATGTTGATTTTGCGACGGGTGACGACTGCATATCGATCAAGTCGGGGCGTGATTTAGAAGGTCTGCAAAAGATGATTCCAAGCAAAAATATTGTTGTACAAAATGTACGTTTTTTGGCTGACGATACAATTGCTCTGGGTAGCGAGGCATCTGGTGGAGTTCGAAATGTATTTATCGAAAATTCAGAGGGGACGAATTTGCGAAAGGGCTTCTATTTCAAGGCGAACAAAAATAGAGGTGCACATTTTGAACATATTAGGATGCGCAATCTAATCTATGGTGATCTTGCAGATGTTCCCGAAAACCGTCGTAAATTATCAATGATTGAGGTGACAACAAATTACGATAGCACCGGGGTGAAATATAATCGAGATCCAGAATTTAAAGATATTCGGTTTGTGAATTTTACTGGCGGTACCTCTATCAATCCTGTGATCTTAGAGGGTACCGATAAAATACCTTTAAAAGATTTTGTTTTCGATAACGTACATTTGAGTGTAGGGGAAAACCCCAATGTATTTAATTTTGTGGATTTTGATAGGATGTATTTCCGCAATGTGACTGTCGACAATTCCCCATTGGAGGCATTTGTTGATGGCGGAAAGGACTCTACCCTTATCCCGCAATTAGCCAACACTCCACCTGATGTGTACGCTGGGGAGGAGAAAATATTAAGTCTATCCCATGGAAATAGCATAACTTTTTCAGGGGATGTATTGGATGCAGAGAATGACCCAATGACCTTCCAGTGGGAGGCTGTGCCTGCTGATGCAGAAGCCGTCTCCATGGGAGAAGATGCAGATGGAAAAAATGTTAATTACCCTTTTGGCGATGACAGCACTGTGCGCTTTTCAAATCCAACTGGTCTGGCAACAGAGGTAATATTTGAGACGCCAGGTACCTATCGGTTACGTCTGAACGTCAGCGATGGAAAGGCTACCGGATACCACACTGTTTTTACTGAAGTAAGGCAATAAAAATGTCAGACAAACCCCGACCCAGTATCGCCTTTATCGGTGAGTGTATGGTTGAAATAAGGGAGGGTGTAAATGATCAGGCATTTGCGGGGGATACTTTAAATACGGCTGTTTATTTGGCTAGACTTTTGCCAGCCAACCAACATCTCATTCATTATATTACAGCGCTGGGTGTTGATCCTTTGAGCGTCTCGATGATTCAATATTTTCTTGAAGAAGGGATTGAATGTGGAAAGATTCGGCGATTTAGCGATAAAATACCTGGGTCATATCGCATTGAGGTGGACGCAAATGGAGAGCGATCGTTCCAATATTGGCGGGACCAATCCGCAGCACGATATCTGTTAAGCGGTGATGCCTACGATAAAGAGCTTGAATCTCTATCTGATATTGATTACCTCTATCTCTCAGGGATATCTCTAGCTATTCTACTCAGTCATGACCGACAAAAACTTATGGACGGACTTCGCAGGGCAAAGGAGCGGGGCAGTAAGATCTGCTTTGATAGTAATTATCGCCATAAGCTTTGGGCGAGTACCGATGAGGCGCAGAATTGGTATCGACAAATTATACAAATTACTGATATTGCATTCCTAACTTTTGATGATGAATGCCAATTATGGGGTGACTCTACTCCCGATGACGTGTTTGCTCGATGCCGTCTTTATGGCATACCAGAAGTGGTACTTAAACGTGGGGAAAAACCCTGCCTTATCGAAATCAATGAAAAAAAATATAGTGTCGAAGCTGTTAGCATTCCTTGTGAAAAAATCATAGACACCACCGCAGCAGGGGATTCATTTAGTGCTGGCTATCTAGCTAGTCGTATCCAAGGGGAGATGCTTCCGCTGAAATGTGCCGCATTGGGCCATCGGCTATCTAGTGAGGTTATCCAACATCGCGGGGCTATTATTTCCCGAAAATTAGTTAAGGGGCTGTTTAAAAGTTAGTAAAGCAGCACATAACGAGCGTTTTAAAGGGCTATGATAATCGTCTTACAACCAATATTTTTTATGAGGCTAAATCTATTTTCACTATTGAGTTGGAATTACCTAAGCCAAAAAAAAAGTTAAAGTCACTTAAGATAATAGCGCCCTCGAGTAATATGGCGTAAATATCTAAAACATCAGAATATCGTGTCTTATGCTATCAAAAACCAAATGGTTAAAAATAATAATCGGGATTTGCCTGACATTTTCTGGAAAAACTGGATGTGCTTGGAGAGTGAGCCAGAAATTTTAGTAGCAAACTCTGCTGCCAGCCAACGTTACAAAGTCTGTAAGTGCGATTTGCCTAACATGTTGAAAAGAAGAGGATTCACAGTGATAAGCGATGTGCGCAATGAGTGGACTGATTTACAAACGAGTTATAAACCTGCTGGTAGCGCTTGTAACCTATTGTTTTTATTACGATAAATATAGCTCTACTATTGAGTGGGAGTAAGCCTGTGCCTCGAAAGCCTCCATTTTGTAGGAGTTTATTATCGTACTTCTCAATAAACTCCACTCTTACATTTGTCTTGCTCTTCTGTAGAAAGGTCACAGTGTTCTGTACCGAACTCTGTGGTCCTTTCTAAATGTATCTAATCATAAACACCATAAATATCTCGCCGTGCCCCGTGGACTGTGTTGACAGTTCATTTTATATAATTATCTAAGTTATGTTCTGTCAAGTCGCGATGGTCTAAGTTGATGTACTGAACCATCGTGATTAGTTTTTTATATACCGAGAATGGCAGGCCAGACAACTATATTTACTCCCTCGTCCAATACCTAACCCCATCACAATAACTGATGAATCGAGCTACTGCGCTGTCTGTTCTAACAGTTTTAATGGGGTTAATATCATTTATCTAAAGAGTCCTATCATTTACACTGTTTTTTGTTAATTAATACTCAGAGAGAAAAAATACTATGCGTGGCGTAATCCTCGACTGTGACACCCTCGGGCCCGATGATCTCAAATTCAGTGCTCTGTTCGATTTGCCAGTGGAATGGACAGTACATGCCAGTTGTCCTTCGTCTGAGGTAGTTGAACGTATTTTGGATGCTGAGATAGTGATGACCAACAAAACCGTTATCAATGCAGATACTCTCTCAAAGGCGCCTAATCTAAAGCTGATTTCGGTGTTAGCCACTGGTACTAATGTCGTAGATCTGGAGGCAGCTACAGCGCAGGGGATAGTGGTCT
>Ga0209092_10000290_pt1 | contig 48151 bp, 27 predicted proteins | sample FraStrMetagenome_FD_187446 | JGI IMG/M metagenome (GOLD analysis project Ga0209092, IMG submission 187446) | Marine eukaryotic phytoplankton communities from Arctic Ocean - Fram Strait ARC3M Metagenome (SPAdes) (version 2) | ecosystem: Environmental > Aquatic > Marine > Oceanic | place: Fram...
GTATGAAGTGGACAAATCTCATAAGACGCTAGGATGTTGGGTGTGTCCAAGTATGTGTCAAATAAGACAAAAACAAGATTTGATCCAAAAGTGTGAAAATTGGGTAAAACATGTAGCAACATCACATTTGAGACCACATGAGAAACTGTTGTCATACGATACAGTATTGGAAAGACAACTCGAATATAGATTAGCTACAGCGTGCTTTTCAATTGAGGATTGCGATGAAATTATGAGGACATATAAAAAAGTATTGTGTAACGCAAATCATATTCATAGGAATATTGATAAGGATTTAATATTTGCGACTAGAAAATATGGAGGATTGGAAGTACCACATCTATATGATGTCATGGGGATGTCCAAAACAAAATTTTTAATGAAACACTTGAGATTAAATGACAAAACAGGCAAACTATTAAGAATATCAATGGAATATACACAATTGGAAGTAGGGACGAGAGTACCATTTTATCATCAATCGTTTGATACGTGGAAACATATCATAACTCCAACTTGGATAACACATCTTTGGCAGTATTGGTCAGAAGCAGCAGTGCAACCAGACCTGACAACGATGTGGGTAGGACAGTCAGAGAGGAAAAATGATGACTTCATTATGGATTTACTGTTAAAAAAATTTAATACGAAAACAGATCATCAAAAAGTCAATTTGTGCAGGATGGCACTACAAGTAATAAATGTAGCTGATATTGCAAATTTGAACGGTACAGCGATTCTGGACAGTGCGATGGAAGGTATGAATTATAGGAGAAGTAGAATCAAATGGCCAAAAAGTGATATCCCGAAGGAATGGTGGAAAATATGGAAAACATATGTAACATCATATATTGTTCCGTATATACACGTTCATCCATTGGGACCATTACAAAGTAGCCATCAAATTTACCAATGGAAAATGTATAAGAATAATATTTTAGTGAATGGTAAGAAGGATGTATATGAAATGAAAAAGACAAAAACCAGAAGAAAGCTCTTCTTGAAAAGCGAAAAAATAGTGTTCGGCGGTATAGGAAAGATTGTTGATGTTTGTAAGATGGATCAAGGATGGCAAGTAGTATCAGGTCCGATGAAAGAACCATATGAAGAAAGCATGAGAGATGTTTTAGATTTGATACCAAGCCAAGTTTCGGGGATGAGACGTAAAAAACAAGAAAAAAAATTCAAAAATTCGATTACAGCTTCTTGAGACAGCATGTTAGAACAAGTGATAAAAAAGTATCAAAGATAATCAAAGCATTGAGAAAAGGTAAATTAGTAGCGGCATCAGATGGATCAGCGTATTCTAAAGTGAGAGCGACGTTTGCTTTTTGTTTTGCCAAAAGAAAAACAGGAAAAAAATTATATAAAGCACACTCACCGGTGCTAATGGATCCAGAATATGCCAACTCTGATAGAGCAGAATCGTGCGGATTGTTGGCAATTGTTATACAGTTATTAGAACTAAGTAGAAATGCAGAAAGGTGGCTAAATGGTGAAGAGAAAAGGAAGGTCTATATATACACGGATAGCGCTTCATCAATAACCCTGATAGAGAAAAAAATACATCCTTCAACTAAGAACGTGATGCTCAGTAACTTGGATGTCATCCTAGAAGTACAACAAATCTTAAACAAACTACCGTTTAATGTAAAGCTAGTACATGTGAAAGCACATCAGGATGAAAATTGCAGCTATAAAGAATTGAGCATACCAGCAAGATTAAATTATGACATGGATAAGTATGCGGCAAAACAATATAAATATTCATTAAATGATTATTTAATATTAATGCCCCATCTCCCAGCTCAACAAATCTCGTTTAAGAATCGTTACTTTAGATTGACTAATAGAATGGATATAGAATTGGTCAGAATAAGAAGAGATTACTCAGGAGAAATAACGGCATTGAAATCTTGGAATATAAACAAGGAGGACGCCCACAATATTCATTGGGTAGCAATTGATACAGCCGTGTCTAGGTGGGGAAAATATCGGCGTGGAGGAGTTCTAAAGTGTATCCACCGGTGGTGGGATACATCAGAAAGAAAAAAAAGATGGGGCCAAGCTGATTCGAATAATTGTCCATTGTGTAATTTGGCTGTCGAAACACCTGATCATGTGTTAAAATGTAATCATGAGGAAATGAGAAAAGTGAGAAATCAATTGATGAACGATGTGAAAAACAAGATCAAGAGTTGTGGTACATGCCCGTTGCTTCATAGATGGATTATGATTTTGTTACATCAATGGATATGAAACTTTCCGATATCGCATCCGACGACAGAATGCACGGCGAAAATAAAAGAAGCAATTCTAGAGCAAGAGCGGCTAGGAATTGGAAATATGCTTCGAGGGATTCTGTCGACAAAATGGGGTGAAATACAAAAGAAATCGAAAGAATTGAATGAAACTAATGTGACTGACACATGGTCAGGAGAAATAGCTCATACACTTCTTAGTTTCTCATGCCAAATGTGGAAAATTAGGTGTCAATACATCCACCTGATGAAAAATGGGACCTCGGAGTCAGAATATAGAAAAAAGATGGAAAAAAATGTGAGAAGATGAAGATAAATTCATTACAGTTGATGAAGTGTGATAGACATTTGGCGAATCGAAAAAAAAGTTTTTTTGTCAAGAAATGTGACGGCCATTAAAATGTGGGAAACAAGAATAAAATATGCAATCAAGATGTCAAATGAAAAAAGGAAGATGGCAGGTGAAGATATTAATGTATACAGGAAGAAGAAACAGAAAGTGAATGTAATAGGAGACGAAGAATTCTCAGTAAATATGGAGCACTTGGTAAAAGGGAGTGCAACATATAAACCGAAACGAATCGGTCCAGCAAAATTGGGAGTAAACGAGACAGTAACGAAAGCAGCGACAGATAGTGATTTCTCAACATGTATGGAGCACTCGGCTAAGACGAGTGCGACATACAAGCCAAAACGTTCTAGAGAACCGGCGAAAAAAGGAATCAAGCAACCCATTAAACTGAAACAAATAAGATCAACGAAATCACCAAAAAAAAGCAGACGCGAGATTTGTTATTCACATCAGCCTTCCAAAAATTGCAAGGACGAAGTGAAGAACAACTACATTCAAAAAAAAAGAACGGCGAAAGCTTACCTTTGTGAACAACTTGTAAAAAAAAAGAGGAGATCGAAACTTGTGTCTGCTACGAAACGAAAATTTGAAAAAAGTTTCCCACCAATCATCAAATTGATCGATGGGGACAGAGGTAAGAAAAAAATTCGAGTGGGAAGTAAGACAAATGCTGACGTCAATGTAAAATTGAAATCATTAAAACGTAAAGTGGAAGCAGATACGTCACTGTTACATAAGTATGAAAAACGACGAAATTATGACTTTATAAAAAATCGAGCTGGTGGGCAGCTTGATTTTCGGGAGTCCTAACCTTTGGGCTAGTGCACGATTTTTTTTCCCTGTTTTCATATTAATACGTAGCACTTAAAATATAATTTTCTTATTATTGTATTGATATCCACAATTAGATCATTAAAATATTCACTTTTCCGAGGAAATTGGAGGGATTGTGTTTATATCATTGTTCTCGTTGCCTGAATTGTATTTTGTTTTTCTTCTTGCTATTGTTCGACTCGGTACGCGGGAAAGTTGTGTGGTAAGTAAGGCGGGGTAACCTACCATTGGAAAATATGGACTGACTACAGTCATCAACCACAAGGTCCTGTTCTCTTCGGGGAACCAAGGTAGGGGACCCAGGGAAGTGAAAATCAGGGGTCCATCACAGTATGTAGCTAAGTATTACACGTAAAAATATAGCATACCTTAACTAATTTACCATTTCTTCCATTCTTAGATATGAAATAACGTTATGTAAACTAGTGAACGACCCTCCTCCATGGGATTTTGCCGTCTTTTGTAGATATCCGATCGAGAACTTCCCCGCCTTCCAAGTTTCACACATCATTGAATTCCTTTCTTTCTGGACTCGCATTGTGTGCAAAAACAGCTTCTATCGCTATTCTAGCCTCCTTTCAGCCTGCGAATCTTCATTTTATCAAACAGTTTTAGCCCTATTTTCACATCTAATAGCGTTACATTTATCTACATTCCATAAGCGAGAAGGTTCACAGCTTTATTTTGAATTTCGATTTAGAGATCCTTACTTCGGAATCACAACTTTCGCCATTTTCATTCGCCAATCAGATCAACATAAGACCGAGAACGTATTTCCATCGTTTGTATCTAGCATCGAATCAGGTTCAAATTCCTATATTTAGCAACCGGTTCCTAAGTAAATATTTTGCAAATCTTATCGAGTATAAAATGGCTATTTGATTCTGGAAATGCCATTAATCATGAGTTTTCTTTTTCTTGGTAGTTAGCAACGGGGGATTGAGGCGATCTTTCTTTTGGGACAAATTTTCTTTGGTTGGGATGGGAGAGTAGTAAGGCAATTTTTTTTGGGACGAGTGGCTTTTGATATCGACATATACAAGAGAGTTTTTACCCGGGACGAACGGGTTTCTCTCGTTTTTTAACACGAGGACGGAGCTTCAAGGGGGGAAATGTCAGCAACATGATGACTTTTTTTTGATTTTTTTTTACTTTGCTATAACATTCTCGGAGTGTCGGAGCATGCGGGGTAAGTATTTAGAGGACAGAGTGCGGAGAACGGGGGTTCCGAGTCCCCTTTGGTATGATAGCTTTGGCTTATATACACCATTAGCAGACTCGTGCGCAAGCAGGGACGGGACCCTTGGCGGGTTGGGACGTGAAGATCTTGAAAATGCCGCAGTGCGATCAGAGTATAACAATGTAAAAAAATAGCATACATAAACATAAACTTACCATTTCTTCTCATCTTCTCATTTCTTATTCTAATAATGACACTGGTGATATATTTATTAGAGTATTTCTCAATAAGTGAAACTCGGTGCTACGTCAACCAATAATATTAAAGTCATAAATGACCCCGTTTGAGGCACAATGATTAGACGGATTTATTTTTCAATCAAAGACTAACGAATCATTTTGGAGAGGCCTTATAATCTCTCATTTATTATGCAGCAGACAGAAAAGTCTATGAGCTACGACATTGAGAACCAATTTATTTCGACAAACTATGTGATTCGCTTTTCATCTTTTATGAGGTCTATCATTTGTGTAACCATTCGATCAGATGTTCTCTCTCTTACTCATAAAGAGAAAAGTTTCTAAGCTATAATATGAAGAAACAATAAGTTTCGACAATTTCTGCGTTTTTTCACCTTTTAGGAGGTTTATCATCAGTGTATCTTTTAGATCAGATGTACTCTCTCTTTTTAATTCAGAGAGAAGAGTGCATGAACTACAACATTGATAAGCAATATATTTCGACAAATTAAATGAATTTAGTCTTTTTAGTCTTTTTAGTTTTTTATAGTTTATTTCTCCGAATAAGTCACTAAGACGAAAATCTATGACTCTATATTTTTGCGTAGATTGAAATGGATCAATACCATTCCTGAATGACTGCCTAAGGTTTTCTTTTTGGTAAGCAAATGAGAAAAGACTATTTTAAGTTCAATTTAGTTCTGTCTAAAGTAAATGAAGAAAGACATTTACTTCGGATATTATTAACTTAGTCACGAGCAATCCTTCAACTGGAATGCCCAAATCTCGAAAAAAGCCTTTTCGTATTTAAGTGGTAAAGAAAAGATCGATCACGCTGTTGCGATCGAGCACCGAGAACATAATTTTTCTTTCTTAATGCCATCGGAAATGCAAGCTTCCAATCTACTGATAAGCGCTAACCAAAAGATAGATGGTGAAAGAGGACTGGCTTCTTTTAATAGCAAAAGTACTCAAAACGAGAATGAAGAAATGAATATCGAGAATAAACAACAAACGAAGCTTTCGTATGATCCCCCGTTGCAGGAATTGGTAAGGATACTTAATATAAATGAGAACCATATAATGAGTCATTGATCAATGTCATCCTGACTTCTACACGACAATTCTTTGTTCAATTCATTTCCAAAGCCATTATATGAGTCCCTATTTGAGCATGCAAACAAGACAAAGAAGAGAAACATTGTTTCCTTGGATGAAGCTCTAGAGGTCCTTTTATCGTCAGGACTCTCCTGTCAACAATTGAAGATGATATTTAAGATGGTTAAGGACGATCAGTCATCCTCTTTGACGAAGGATCAATTTTTTGTCGCTATAAGACTTATCCAGTTTCGACAAAACAAAGAAATAGTTAGAAATTTAACGTTGACCGTACCCAGTAACATTGGTTTAAGACCTCCTTTCTTTAAGGATATTGAAAGCTTTCGATACGACAAAAATAAATGTAACATTAATACCCCTGATCTGTCCACGGCTTTCTTTCAAGAAAAATGTCTCGAAATGCACAAAGAAATAATAGAGCTAAAACAAAAACTGCAACTAACAGTTGACGAACTTCATGAAGTAAAAAAAGATAATTTTGTGTTACGAAAAAGCGCATCACAGGTTACAATGAACCAGGGAAGCAGTAAAATGCTCTCTCAATGTAGCGATAGTAAAATGTAAGTTCTATTTTGTCAATTCTTTGGGATTTTGATCCAACTAACCTTCTTTCTTATTTTTGTTCAGAATGAAATCATTAAGGAAGGAATTTGTTTCATCAGAAAATAAAATTATAACACCGCATTCTGATTCAAAGCTTCTTTCGACAGACAATGATATGGGGAAGAACGGAAAACTCAATAAAGATACAAGATCCATGTACATTGAGTTCCAAACTCCGATAGACCCCAGAAAATGTTACCAAAAAGAGTTGTCGTGCATAAGTGACATAACTGAGGAGAGCCACAGAATATCACGCGAGAAAAAATCCTTATCATTGAACGAATCAGAGGAATCATTAAAACTCATGTTTTCAAACAAAAAGTTGAAAAATATATATCGAGATCGAAAAAAAAAATTCAAACGATGATGAATCAATACACGGTTTACCGTGTTAGTGGAGAAAAAATCTTCTTCGAAGTAGTATGTTGAGGTTTAATATCAGGCTACTGTGAAATTTATTTTCTTTTTAACCTAGAATGGATGATTTTTATTGTTCAAACTTGATCTTTCGTTTTTTTGTTAAACAGTGCCAATAATTCTTCAATATATAATTTGCTCTCTTGTCTTAATTTCCCGTCATACATTTTGTCAAAAGTTGCATGTGCAGTTGTTTAATAGAATTATCTTGATCTCTTCATCTGGTCAAACAATATCAGAATCGACTTAAAGTATTTGTGTTTGAACAAAAAAACTCTTCATTCTAAATGCGATTAAATTGCATTTGTATATGGTTTCTCGCTAGTATGTAGTTTAGTTTACAGATAGCTATATTTGGAACGCATTCAAATGTAAAGTTCGTTGTAAATCGTGATATAATCGTATTGGATTAAATAATTTAAGATTGAGCTAACATGGCTGGCCTATTCCTGCTATTCTCGAAATTAGGGATCAACAAGCGATGTTGGATACAATAGAAATGATCAGAACAAGGAATGATCTTCTCGATATATATATGTTCATGACAGTATTGAAGATCCTTCTTATCCTCAATCCTTTGTAAGTTGAATTCGATAAAAGTTTCATGTAAACATCGAATAAAATTTACTCAGTTTCTTCTTGTAGGATTTTAAAGAAATCTCCGGGTTTCATATCATACTTCCATTCAAAGGAACGCTTATTCTTTTGAGTTCCAGTGATATTATCATTAAAGCAGATTTTAATGATTCCAATACTTGCCATGACGTTGGCAATGTCGTAAAGTCTCCTTCCCTTCGTTTTTATCCATGAGTTAGCCTTTTCAGCTTCTTCTGGGGTTGATTTTCCATATCCATTCTTACACGCTTCCCCGAGTATTTTTTCCGTTGCTTCCGCAAGACTAATAACCTTGTACCCAACCAAGAATAACTGTAAAAATTCTTGACTCAACTTGCCCAAACTTTTTTCTTTCTGATGGCTTGTCAAGTTGATAAGGGAGTTTTCACTGCCACTTTCGTCTTTTGGGATCAATGAATTTCCATCTTTGTCCACCAATATACCATGTTTCTTCGCATCTTCTGGCCACATTTTTGCTGCTTGGATTTGCATATTCGCAAATATCAAAGGAAGTTTACATGTGCCATGCCAATAGTAAGTGTTCTTGCATTTTCGACTGACTATATTAATACTCTCCAAAATATTAATAATATCATAGATTCGTCTTCGTTCCACACATAAAGCTGCAGCGGCTTCATCAATGGATATTCCTTTGTTGTTCAAGGCTATCGCAGAAGAGGACGACCTTGTGGCATTGGGACCATGCACGAGACAGGTGAATTTGACATCTGATGGTAGTTTACAGACGCCATGTTCACCATTTTCCTTTCCATATCTGGCCATAAAATTTGTGCATAATAATCCTAGTGATTTATCTTTCCGACTGTACCTAACTTTTTTTCTTGGTGGGGGAGAACCAGGCGACACAACAAATGAAGAAATGGGAGAAGCCATTGGCATTCCTGTCGAGTCAGGAGATCTTCCTTGACCACCTTTGGAGGTAACAGCGGTGTATGGTGGGGGATAGGGAGAGCCGTGAGTTGGAGGATGGGGTGGTGGATGATGATACGGAGACGAGTGATAGGTATGATATTGAGGAGAGTGTGGAGAGATCATCATGGAAGATGAATGATACGGATGGTGAGTACTAGGATGTGAAGGGTGATAGTATGCATCCGTTGTTGGGGGGGGATATCCACTATTTGAGGGAGGTGGATAATAATGACTTGGCGAGCCAACGGGTGGATATGGCGACATGGTAGGGACTTGCGGTGCCTGACCATGTACCTCCATCGTTACACTTTTGTCATTTATTTCATTTAAATTATTACTGTCGCTACTTGGCTTCAAGATATGATTTTTCACTTGTTGTTCTGAATAATCTTTGTGCACCTCTTGTTTTTGATCTGCAACTATAGAATTGTTCGTTTTGCTTGAGGGTTTAGGAATATTCTCGATCTTTTCAACATCGTTATCTTCAACTGGAGCAGGAACAGAAACACTTGTTGGTGTTTTCTCATTCGATTTCTCCCCAGTGAATGGCCCTGGTTGTTCCTGAGGATGGGAAGGTTTTGGGGCATGATAGACGTTTGGAGTTTCTGGACCTTGTGGGGCAGGATTTGGGTAATTGTAATAAGAAGGCGCATAATAACCGTTATGGGGAGGAAGAGGTGGTGGTGGTGGGTACGATGGATGACTGTAAGGATGATGAGGGTTGGTTTGGGGAGGATAAGGATTAGTATGTGGATGGTATGGGTAATAAGGATAACCAGGGTGATAATATGGTACAACTGGCACAGGAGGATAATAAGGATGGTGTCCAGGTGGTGCATGAGTAGGATAAGATGCTTGATATGGGGGATTGTGTACGGGCTGTGGTGGAGGATATTTTGGGTCGTGGTTTCCTGCAGGATGATGATTGCTAGGATGGGTTGGATACGGTGGCACATACGAGGCGTCCTTCAGAGTATGACTAGAAGCATCTTTTTCGTTTTTGTTGACATTTTCGTGAATGATGATTTCCTTATAACCTTTTTCGCCTGGATGACTTATAGTTTTCTCTGTCCCTACCTTTGAATCTGATCTCTGCCCATTGTCTGAAATCTTTCCATGAGATCTTTTGTTACCATTCTTGTTACTATTGAAATCTTCCTGCTTTAGATCAATTTTGAGTTCAGTGATGGAACTCGTTTTGGCTTCAAAAAGATCCTTCCTTGCAGATGATGTCAATGGATTGAAAGGTGGTGATTTCGTATTCACGGCATTTGCGATCGAGCTTATATCTGTAGTGAGCTTTACGGGAGTAGCTTCGCAATTCATCTTGAGCTGATCAGTTTCTCTCGTATTTTTCGATTGGGAAGACGTGCCAGTAAACAAAGCTGAAAGTGCTAGAGCTGCTGAAGTTTTTTTGTTTTCTTCTGATGATTTAATGTTTGTTGCAGATTCTTTTTTTGTGCTTGGTTGTGTCACAGTCATACATGCCATGTTTCTACTACTCAACAATTTTTTCCTGGGTGAATCAAGATCTGATTCTGAGAGTTTTCGTTGAGAACTGAGAGTATTTCTAAACAGCAAGTAGAACTGGGTAAGATTTATAATCTATTGATGCAACATCAGGATAGTTTACAAAGACAAGTCAGGATAATACACAGACAACCCTGTGAGACTCAAAATGGTGACGGTCCTACGAAATGCTTGAAATTTATGTGATTTTTTAGGCAAGGCCTTATATCCAAGAAATTCAATCTACTATAAAACCAAAAGCAATAAATAGTACAATAGATGAGTTGAGCCTCCGCGCCAGAGTATGGCAAAAGGAATTTACAAAGAATTTTCTTAATTGATATCAACATATAGAAAACATAATCCAAGAATTAAATAGATGTAAGTGTGCCAGAGATGTTACAAGCTCACCGCAAGTAATCAATCTATATACAATGATATAAAGATGCATGAAATGAACACATACATTCAGAACATGACAAGATTCGTTCCATCTATGAAATTAGCTCAATATCCAATATTTTCCACAATTTTTATCGTGTTTATCTTAGTATTAATCCCCATATATACGAACGTTGAAAGTTAATTTTCTCTAAATAAATCCATTATCAATCGACGTTCTCTTTTTCAGGAAATTATGGATACAAATCAATACTAATTACTTCTGATTCAACGTAGGATTATACCGCGTTAAATTTTTTCTGTATCCATCAAGTTTTGCAGTTCTTGGCGAACATCATACGCGGCCAAAACAGAATGTCACCAATACATTTCAAACAAATTTCCGCGCTTAATTTTCAATTGATATGATGAGAAAGAGGCAAGAAAATATTGAATCCGTAGTACATTGAACAATGTACAAATCCACGGATGTCACACAATCAAAACAGAAAGCTGGTCACATCTTTCTCTAAATAAAAAGTTTCTTCGAAATTGTTACACATGCAAATCTTCTTTCCTAAATAGACAAATATAATTCAGGGTGAATTTTGCTTCTAAATAATATATGAGAGGGAGCATTCAGTATTTTTGAAACAAAAAAATATAGGAATCGAAAATCCTAATTAAAAATCTAATTAGAAAAGTGCAGATGAATCAAGGCAGCTTGAGTAAGTCGTTTTTGGGCCCTGGAACTCATTCATGCAAAGAGCGAACTGGTCAAACCAAAGAGTATCGGAGTTGAATCCATTTGAGCTGAAACAGCCATATTCATAATCAGACTAAGCTCTGTAAAACGAATGCATTCGTTTGCTCTGGATAATGAAACCAACAAACAGGATTCTTTCCTCAAGAAGTTACTTACATTTTCTCAATATTTTATCGGAGCTTAAGTTCACCAATGTATGAAAGGTATTCAAGTCTTATTCCTATTTGCTTATACAAGAGGAACTCGTTTGGTATTTGAAATTAATCGATGAAACGACGAATGAGGTCACTTTAACTTGCCGATTCAATCCAAAACCAACGATTGTTTGGATTGCAATGATATTTTCGTCATGAAATGCTCTCAAACTGTGTGCGAGAAAAGTAGTTTCGACGTAGACTGTATATTGAACTTGCGTGATAAAATCGTAAATAAAATCAAAATTATATCAATAGTAACGTTGATAACATTATTTTTGGCTTTCGATTAGTTTATTCGCAGTGGCGCCAAACTATATTTGGATTTCTTCGAACTTCTTGCATGTGTTTTTCCTAAATGTATAAAGACGAATCTCGAGATGATCTAATTACAATACTTAAAATTAAATTGATTCCTATATAATATTTTTGCTATTATTCACGGGAAAACTTTCTTATTGTAGAGAAACATAAGACAACTTTTATTTAAGAAGGAGTTTGTTTCATTTATGTGTATACACAGTCATAAACTTCGAAGATGGATTCTCTTCATCCTATATAAACTAATTGGGATCTGTAGAAATGCAAATATAGCATAGCTATAGTCATCGTGTATCTTTTAAAAAGTCATTTCTTTAATTGATGTGATTATGAAAACAGCAGAAAATAAGATAGATATTTGTAAATTCTTCCAAAGTCAGATCTGAAGTTTAAATTTCATACCCACATACAACAAATCTGGGACAGATTCTCAGCTAATACCATCCCGTAAATGCTTGTGGATTCTTGTGATGGGAAACTATGCTTCTAAATAAGATTTTGTATTCAATAATTCAATTTTGGTTCAATAATTTGATATGGGTCTGAAAACATTTTCATATGCAATTTCTAATCAGGATAGCTGAGGTCTAAATCTGATGAGATAGGCAGCTCTTGAATCTGAAATAGAGATATCAATATTTTGGGTGTATGTACTTTGTGATTGATTAGAGCCGCCAAATTCCATACTTACTATAAACTGCAAGCATGAATGTTTCAAGTGATTTATTTTGCTTTATGTTGCAAGCCGAAAAGTCGAAATGGTAAGGATGTATTCATTTTCTTACAGTTCAAAACCATTTTTTTTCTTCTGAAATATCGATAAGATGAATCAATGATAAGTTTGAAATAGTTTGTGAAACAAGGCTTGTATTCATTCAAATTCTTTGTCATAAATGTTAAATTGAAATATTTCAAATTAGATTGAATATATGATGTAAGTGCTACACAAAATAGAAACTAGGACACATTTCAAAAGTTAGTTTCTGCATGAAGAGTACCATGAAGGTGCATTTGTTTTCTTTCATATGTGGCTTCGTTGATTCCTTTCTCTCTAGAAAATTGGTAAAGCGTCTAATGATGTATTTGAATTTGGGCACAGAGTGAACATGTTTTTGTAGAAAATACAAAACATCCATCAATCGAGAAAAAGATTTCTTCCCTCATCAATTTGATGACAGCAGCAAGCTCCAAAAGGACAAACGTCATGATACGTGTACAATAAACTTGGGGAACGGCCTTATACGTGGCAAACGTACTTAGTTGTATGATTGCGCAATTTCGAAAAAAATAATATCGTCACAAATTTCACCGAATGCGTACAAGTACGTGAAGATCTTGCAAATACAAAAGAGATAATATTACGTCACCGAATCAATTTTCTACTTTCCCAGAATCGAATAAAAACAGTAAAGTTACAATCAAAACATATCTTCTACATTTGCTTCAGGTATCTGAAAGCTGCTCAACTCCATTCACAATCAGGAAGTGCGAGAAAGTTTGCCACATCGACGACTTCTCTATCCACATCTGCCACTAGTTGCACGAAAAGGATTGTAAATTTGTCGGAAACAAACTCTCCAGTGAAATTTTGCGACAGGAAGCTTGTGACAGATTTTGAACACACGCCTTGAAAATTCTCTCGGGAGCACCTGCTTAAATACAGATATCAGGTTGAAAAGGATAGCTGGCAGCTTTGGAAGTTACATCAACGAAGCTGCAACCTTATCTTCAGATTACTATTTAATTGGTGAGTTTAAAAATTATTCGAAATCGTCTATGAATGTGTATCTGCATGTTTTCTACCACGGCACAAATTTAAGAGCAAATCAAATTGAGGAATCGATTCGAATAGGTTTAAATGAAGGCTCTTTCCTTAACTTTGATGCTTTGATTGCCAGTCTCCTCTTGCAACTCATGGGGGTAAACTTCATTCCAGATATTTCCTCTCAATCCAAAGCATTAGATTTCTTAAGTTTTGTTTATTAGGTTTCGTATATCCGTTCCAAAATAATATTGGACGTACGCACGTCAAAAAATCTATTTTCTGCTTACGTTTTGATATGAGATCAAGGCAATCAAGCCTTTTTTAATGTCTTCTTCTACAAATCGTTTCGATACTTGTTTTCAACGTACGTATTGTGATGCACGATACAAATTGTATCTTTAATTTGTACAAGCAAGTACCGATTAAGTTACTTAGCAAGAGGATTCAAAATAATCATGAAGTCATCTGTCAGCATGACGCCATCAATACTTATTTTCATCTTGACAACAATGAGAATGTTGTTAGTACTAGTTTTGAACGTACGAGTGGATATTTTGAATTTGGAGATTTCAAAATAATCCTTCTGCATTATTCTCTACGGAAAAACTGACAAAATCTTTCTTGATTATTTTAGTACTTTCGTCACTCAACTAATTTCAAATGTTCTCATTGATGATACCACCTCAAGCACACACTCGATCAAGTATCTTGCCATACAACATGTCTTCAGGCGTTCCATCTGGCGGAGATGTCACAGAGACGAGCCATGACATATCTAAGGCATCTGCAAGTCAAAAAACACACGGTCCGAACATCGCGCTAAAAATTCTAGTTTCAAACGGAATAGCGGGAAGTATAATTGGTAGGGCAGGGTCAACAATCTCAGAACTACAAAGTTTATCTGGGAGTAGAATCAAGTTAAGCCAAGCTGGAGAATGTTTTCCAGGAACAAACGAGAGAGTCTGCCTTGTACAAGGTGATGTCAAAAGAATGAAAGCAGGAATAGATTTGATTTTACAACGTTTCATTCTTGCGAACGCAGATGATGATGAAAATGATGGCACTGGGACTGATTCGGATAAGTCAAATAGAGTTGACGAGAGTGAATCGGATGTCTCACAGAGGTTTCAATTGAAGGTTTTAATACCATCTTCTGCATGTGGCTTGTTGATTGGTAGAAACGGCCGTCATATAAAGTCTCTCGGGACCACCTCACAGACTAGGATCCAACTTGGTCAAAAAGAGGAAATATCTTCTATCACTACTGCAGAACGTATTTTCAGCATTCAAGGTGGGAAGGAAAATATTTTACAATGTATGGAATTACTCATAAGCTGTATCGAAAAGGAGATGGAAGAAGTAGGCGGAATAGAAGAGAATAGTGTTTGGCGTTATGTAAACATGACAACTGGATACAGTAAAGCCGTATCAGGAGCAGCCAAGAACTCAACTTTTAGTGGGAGAGTTATTTTACCCAGGGAAACGCCCGATAAAAGACTAGATCGTACCTTGATTCAACAGCACCAGGGGTCAGGATTATTAAGTGCATCACCTGGGCAGGTTGTGGGAGGTCAGATAACTACATCTAATCCGCAGGTTATCGTCGGAAATACTGCTGGTGTATTAAATCCCAACGCTTCTACAGGACCTCTTCAGCAGGGTCGAGGATCAGGTGTTATTGATTTTGCTTCCTTGCCAACTTCTCCTGCGTCTGCAGCTTCGATATCACATGCAGCTTCTCAAGTACAAATGTCATCTACTATGCAACTATTCAAGGTTGAAGAGTCACCTCAAGCCACAGAAAATAGCTCGCCCACAGATGCACCACATACAGTCACTCTAGCTATTCCTGATCCATTAATTGGTTCCATCATCGGTCACAATGGATCTACGTTAACTCAACTTCAGCTATGTAGTCAAACCCGAATTCAAATTAGTCAACGTGGAGAGCATGTTCCAGGAACAAATCAACGCTTAGTTAGGATAACCGGTAACACAAAAGAAAATTGTGATGCAGCACAATTTTGGATTGGGCAGAGAATGACTATGGCACAATCAAGTATGGATACTGGTGGTAGGGGTACTGGTGGACAAAGGAGGAGACACCAAAATAGGGGCGGACGTGGAGGAAGAGTATCAAATGAAGTTGACAGAGAAAATGACCAAAATTGAACGCAGATGTTATTGAAAACTGAGAAAGAGAAGTGTGGGGTGTTCATGTTGATGATTTATTTACTTTCATTCGAGATGCTGAATCTTAATTGAAATGTAGCGTCGTCCATGATGTTGTTTGTATCTTTGTCTTTTCCATTCCGAACACAGTTATGTCATAAATACCCATCATAATATAGAATTATTTACATTGAGAAACTGGAAAAATCTAGTTGTTTTATGACTCTATCTTTTCTGTAAGTTATTTTTCTTTTTTGAACTTGTTTCTCTTCTTTACCTCTTTTTTTAATTTTTTCCGTTCAGCCTTTTTCATTTTCTTCTTAGCTTTCTTCAATTTCTTTTCTGCTTTTTTTAGTTTCTTTCTTTGTTTTTTGAGCTTCTTCTTTTCTTTCGAAGCTTTCCTTTGTTTATCAGCATCACTAAATTCATTTTTAAGCGCTTCGTGATTGGACCATGGAATATTTACAGGCATCATATTCCTTTCCGATGCTCCAAAACTCCAACCCTCGGAAGCTAATTGAATGAGTCTTTGATATTTGTTATATTGTTGATCAATAAATTTCGAATTTTTTAAGAGATCTTTCACTTTCATCTTTAATTTGATCCTACCACTCTTTCTCGAATCTGATGTTTGTAATTTATCATAGTAAGTCATAAGTGGAATCCCAAGAATTTTCATTCCAATTTCAGAAAAAACATTGTATTTGTAATGAAGCAATGAATGATATAATTCAGACCGAGCACGGCAATATTTGCCGACTTTGAACTCCAGTTTTTCTCCAGATGCTCTTATTTGTTCGTCAGTCTCATTAAATGAAGTTTCATTTTCAATCTGTTTTTGCCTAAAACATCTATTCCAGTCTCTTTGCAGTAAAAAAGATGAAACGAAGTTAGAAAAGTTAATGCATCATTCTTTTTGCTCCTAAAGCAACATTGTGCTTTCGTGAGACTTACGTATGGCGAGTGTTTTTCATGATTTCGTATGTTCTTGATGCATCGTACTCAACACCTTTAAATTTGACTTTGTATGCAACATTATGATTGCTTCTACCACAGGCATCACATACGCATCCCAGATCAGAGGAATCCAAATCATGAGCAATATAGACAGGTCTCCTTTTCAATTGATTCCGATATTCTTTCGTCCATGCAGTTGATGATAAGCTCGATTCTCTATGTGTACATAATGGATTTTCGATTTGAATTGCTGCAGCTTGAGATTTTTTGCTCGAGATATACGGATCTTTATTCACTATATCCTTAGTGTTCATCATGATTGTTTGGTTCAACTTTTGCTGTAGAAAATCTTCAACCTGCTTTGAAAGATCTTTAATCCATATATCAAAAGCCTCTTTGTTGGTCATATTGCGCAATCTCCCAAGCGTTTCCTCAACAATATCTCTTTCGTTTGTTTGAAGATCTTCACGTGCATCCATGCAAAAATTTAATGCTGCATAATTCATGGGGTTGGACAATGCATTATTAATGTGAGAGGAATCAGTTGATTCATCATCATTATTGATGTTTTCATTTGAATCTTTTTCCTGTATCGAGGGATCAACATTTTTATTATCATCTTCACCAATGCTATCTTTTGATTCATCATCGGTGTCAAATAAGCATATGCCTTCCTCTTCTGATGTAATGTCTGGGTCTGAGATTGACGAATCGCTTGAAGAAGAAGACTTCATGAAAGTAGATTAAAAGTTAAAAATAAATCAGTTTCGTGCACATTTATTGCAATCATGGAACAGATTTCGATCTATTGACAAAGATTGTCATCACATTAAAAAAATGTTTGTATAAGGATGCGTGTGAAAACTTACATTTGTTTCTTCTATTTTAGCTCGGTTTACATTTCGTATTTCGATCCTTCTGCTTCGTCTTGTTCCTTGTACAGACGTCGTTTTAGTGTCTTTCTTCAAATCTAATTTATAGATTTGAGATGTACCGTTTTCTTTTTTAATTTGATCATCTAACGATGAATTATCCTCAAATATGGAGTTCAATTTCGTGCTTCGTTTTGTTGCTGATTTCATGAAAGATTCTTTACTATCAGAATCGAAAACAGTTGAAAATGCTTTTAAGTTGGAATCATTATGCAGAGGCACTCCTTTCATTATTTCTTCGTCACTTGTCTGTGCCAATGGAGGTTTTTCTTTCTGTAATTTATCTTCTGAGGTAATCAATTCATTAATTTCATTCAGTGGGTCCTGTTTGAATACGACCTCCTCTTCCGAAAAACGATTTTCAAGCTGATTGTCTATACAAATTACCTTTCGCATAGGCTTTTCCTTCACGGGACTTTCGTTTTTTAATGTTGATAGTGAAGTTATTTTTTCTTTTGCGTCTGCTCCATAGTTTGGTTTCCGTTTTCGACGTAATTTTTTGGGTTTTAAAATATAATTTTGCACTTGCCTATCCTTATCTCTTTCAGAAGACGGATTATGAAGAGACTGTCGTTTGCTTTTTCTTACAGAATCTAGATCACTTTCACTATCTTGCAACTCAGATGCATTTTTACTACTTTTAAGTTTAGCCAATGCCTTTCGAGTCCTTTCTCTTCGTTCCTTTGACTTTAAATATCTAATGACCCTTTCATCTTTTAAATCACAATCATCAGAATCATCCCAGTTTTCATCGGAAGATGAATCCTGAAGCATTCGCCGTTTTTTTCTGATTGGATTGACTTTTCGAAACGGCACATCGAAATCTTCATCTTCATGTTCTTCCTTGGAATTTTCCTTTTTTACTTGTATGAGTGATTTGTGTTGATCCAAATTTTTTTGGTATTGATCTTTTTTTGACTTTTTCCGAGTCTTCATGTTATTAATCTAGATGAACAATTGTTTTCGCTTCTTATTTATTACTTCATGAATCACTGTTTCTTTGGTAACATCCTGTTGAGTTTGTTGTAATAAATGACGAAAAACGATTGGTCGCAATTGTTGATTGCAAAATTGCGGTAGAATATCATACATAATCTAGCGTAGAATCAGAAGATGAATCATTATTTCATGATTTCTGTGAATGATAATGTAGAAAACAACCGAGCATTTTTATCAGTTGATAAACGCAAAAGCAATGTCATTAGGTGAATAAATTAACAAAAACCTGGCTAAAACATGACTTTCAGGATTGTAAAGCTCGCAACTGACTCTCTTTCTTTGTAAATGTCAAAAAATGTATCTATTATTTTAATGTAGACATTGAATTATTCTTCGATAGAAGTTATAAGGATTCAGAATAGGTTGCTCAATTACAAACGTTTCAGACCCTTTTTCTTATTTTTCTTGTCAGCTGCAGACTTTTTGCTTTCTTTTCTAATGGAACGTCCATTCCCTCCGATATCCTTCATCACAGTTGATGATGAGCCTTTGTTCTTTAGTTTCTTCTTTGAGCTCTTGGACCCATCTGAATCATCTTCCCCATCGGCAATAGGATCGTCTTTGCCACCTTTTTCCTTATTGGCATGAGCGAGAGTGTTCTTCCATGTGATCGATGATGGATTGGACTTGGCGTGTACTTCTGCCATAAGTTTTGCCCTCTGAGCATACTCATCATAATTGTCCATGAAGAGTTTACCTGCTTCATCATTTAAACTACTTTCCGGGAAAGGAATAATTAAAAGACATCGAATAACACTTAACACATGTGAAAAAGTCGTTTCTTTTGTCCAATCCCGTTTCAATGTGTTCACACATATAGCTCCATTGCTTGTTTCTACATTTGGATGATATATTTTTGTCAAGAAGAAACCGCGTGGAGGAGAATTTGGGAAGTCGGCTGGGAGGTACAATTTTAGTTGGAAGTAGCGAGACTCATAGGGTGTTTGTGTTGGTCCTTCTATTTCAGCCTATTTGAATAGCAAAAGAATCAAAGTGAGTCAATTGGCAACGTAAATGCGACTGAATTTTTTCAAATGATTGAAACAGATTGCTATGTGAGTCATCTGATTCGTCAAGGATTCTTACCATAATCTCTCCAAGATTATCAGGACATCCAGTTTCTGGATCAACTATTAATCGAACACCTTCTGGTGGGTTCTTATGCAAGTCACGAATTTCTCTTGCTACTCTAGCAAGCATTCTAGGCGGGAGATTCTCACTGCTGGTGGCACCACTCGTGGAACCGTTTCCATGACTGTACGCTCTTCGAGTGTGGACACTGCTGCTCATTGTCGTAAGGTATCTTTCGTTTGTTTAGAAGAGTGCTCTAGAAATAATATTGAGTCAAGCGGGGCAAAACTCAAACAATTCTAATCTTTTGAAATTAATAATTTCATCTAAAATAAGTAGAGCGAAGTTTAACTTATAAACCAATGAATAAACAGAATTTTGTGAAAAAAAAACGTTGATAGAAGGAGCGAAACACATATTTAGAAGCGTCGACAATAACGGAATTTTTGACCAGAACTTTCTTTCTAAATAAATAAAGTAACATATGTATCCTCAATTTATAAGAACTCTGGATTCATCGATAAGCATTCCCAAGATTACGGACCTAACTGTCGTTATGGTTGGGAATTGTAGACTGCTTAGAAAGAATCTTAGCGCTAAAAATACTCTATTTAAGTTGATATACTTACGTGTAAAATGATTCATTTACTAACAAAAGAATATCCAAAAGACATGCTAGCTTGAAATAATGACATCAGCAGATATAGTTCGAGATAAAGACAACGCTTAAATAACGTCTATACTTGTTTGAGTCAAACTCATAAATATGTGACCCATGCTCAATAAATACAACAGCTATTGAAGACATTCGTTAAGTAAAGCAGGTATTTAGATATTCTATCATTATTTGATAAATGATATTCTTGAAAAAATTGACACACGCATGTAATTATTTTTTCAAAAACACCTTTGTGTCTGCTGTATCTCTTCTCTCCACATTATTACAACTTGTTTCGTCTATTTATTTGTTTTGGACTTCATGTTCATATCTCTCTGTCTCTACTTATCTCCATCTCAAGAAAGGTTACAATTACTTTTCTATGAATTATATCCATTTACACAATTTCAATTGATTGTACGGTATGCATATTTTGAATCATGATTCCCAAAAATGCGTGTTTGATATAGAAGATGGAATTGATTATAAGTACCTAAATAATCATAAGAACTACAACCATGAAAGATGTTCAAATAAAAGAGAAAGAACCCGCTTGTTTCCAGTGGACAAAACATCATTTCTTAGTTTTCTTCAGGCTACAATTGTCCAAGTGAAATCCATCATGTTGCAAATGATAAAAACTCCATCGCTGTCCTGAGCTAGACATTGTTTTACCAAACATATCAATTAGAAAAATAAGAGATGATTAGATGAACTCAATTTTGAAGTCTATCCTGAAAACAAAAATAGTCTCATATGCAAGCGAATGAAAGCTAAGAAGCAGTAAAAACCGTCAAGTCAAATTTTCAAGAGTTATGATTAGTGAGGGTACTAAAACTTGATTTCAATATCGTCACAGTTCACGCATTGTCATGTTTGTAGAGCCCAGGGAATATCCTCACCTGGTGGTGTTCGAACTTTCGTCTAAGACGAGGTTTTTTCAAACCCCCAAAAGAAGGAACAAAATCATATGGTGGAGATCAAGAAGTCTACTATTTCTAAATAAAAAATTTGTATATGATTCTTACAAGCAATTTACAAACATAGAAGATTCAGGAATTTCACAAAAAAATATGAGGAATTTTTTTCTTTTTAATTTTTTTTAGAATCCTGCATCAGTGTATCCACCTTCAACTGGTTCAACTGGGGCATCTACGGGCATATCAGCAATTGGTTCTACTGGGGCATCGATTGTGTCCATAGTTGGTACAAATGCGGGTTGGGTTACAGGAATTGGTAGTGTCTCTTCCTTGGGCTCCATGATGGTAACAACATCGTCCAAAGGAATAGATGGTCCTTGTAATCCTTTAGGATCAAATGGCAACATAATACTAACTTTAATTCCAATAACTCCTTGACGCAACAAAACGTGTCTAACAGCAGTATCGGTGTAAACTTGTCCAGCATGTCCAGTTTTGATCATGTATCCATCTCCGAACTTCATTGCCTTAGCACGTTGTCCCCGAAGTTTTCCACTTACAATAACTTCAACTCCCTTAGCACTGGCTTCCATAACAAACCTAACAACTCCATAGCAAGCACGACGAACGGCCAATCCACCCAAAAGCTTAAATTTCAGGGACTCAGCTTGTGCTTGAGCACAAAGACCACGGTTGTTCACACGCTCAGCGTATAATTCAACGGCGTTATCAGCAAAGTCGAAACGTTTTTGAACAACACTGGTCAATTCACGGATACGTTGTCCCTTTTCTCCCAAAACACTTTGAGTACGTGTAGCACGAATGATGATTTCGGTACGGTGTGGGGTGGTGCGTACTTCAACACCGGCGTATCCATCTTCGGATAATTCACGGGTGAGAAGTTCGTTGAGTTCGGCATAGAAAACACCATCAGCGACAAACTTGCGCTTGGTGCTCATTTTAGAGCGTGCAGACATCATCTTTTATTTGTTATTTATTTGGTAAAACGAAGGGGGGCAGATGGATGGATGGACAACTGCGAAAAATAGAAATTTCACGAATTTGATTGGTAAGAAAAGGAGGTTGGATTTGTTTGATTAGATTTATTGAGGTAAAGAAACCAAGTGTTGAGTTGATGATCGAGAGAAGTGCAAAGGAAAGAGAAAATTTTAGTAATGGGTAATGAATTGTGTAAAACACACGTAGACTCCGTATATGAAAAAACAGAAAATCTCCTAAAGTGGCAGAGTATCGTTATGGCATCGGAGAAAATGGCTACATGGAATTAAGAACGACCATAAAACTTAAAAGATCCAATGTGAACCTGAGAGAACACAAGAGGAGTGATAGCTTATAGTTTCATGGAAGGTCTGATCTTCGCCATGTTTCATGAAAACTCAATCAAGTCGACATCATTGGATTACCTACCCTACTTAAAGCACAAAATTCACTGGGGTTTGATAGTTAATTTCATTTCACGCAAAAATTATTTTTCTTTAGCATGATTTTTCGTTTATTGCTGTTTTCCACGTACTTTATTGAGATGAGCGGCTATGAGATGGACTATTCTAAGTACATATCATTACTTTGCGTAAGTAGAATCAATTCTGAAAAAGTTGCTCGTAAAATAAATAAATTGTGGATGGTCTTCAAGTAAGAGTATATGAAGTAAGTTGAACCCAAATTAACTATCCGACTATGTTTGTTTGATTATGGTTTATATATTGTTTTATGGGACTGATAAAGTAGCTTCACAGAACTATACAACCATGTAACCTGCTCTCTCTCACAAAACAATTGGAAGTTTGGAAATAAGAACATATTAAAGATATTTTTGTTGAGAGACTTTGTCCATTCAAACATGAAGAAGGTTTTACATTTAAGTTACTATGCTTTGGATTGTAATGCAAATCTTGCAAAATCGCTTTCCTACGACAAAGACTAAAGCAAGACGCTTTAAATTTAAATTACATTTGATAATAGATGAATATTCTAACACCATACCTTGAACTTCTTTCCAGAAAGTGTTCCCTTTATAATTTATATCAATATTTATCATCATAGTTGATGGTCGTTCTTTGCGCAATATTATGAGAATAGTTCGAAGTAAACTTTAGTAGCAGGTCATCATTTATACTGCTGTAGTACTTTTAAAAGCATTCATGTGAATAATCTGTAATTTAATAAAATTTCGCATATTTGGAAAGGTGGGTTGCAGTGGGATAACTGAGACATATTTTGTTATCTTTGATGAAAGGTAATGAACCATGCTGCCTCGCATCATTATGTGCGGCATCACCGTTTCTTTACAGAAGAAGCATTAAAACCAAAAAATGTACAAACTGATAGTAAAGTGTTCTGATCGTTCTTTGACCACTCTCATATTTGTACAAGCGTCAGGCAGAGAAAGTTGTATCAAAGTGGTCCTGATTGTTGTGGATATTGTTCACATTATTCCCCTTTATTGCTAACGAGATTTTTGAAGCATCGACAATTAAATACATTGCACTTAAGAAGATCTATTCCGTTCAAAGAACCGCATATGTTTGCTATCTAACCCACCTCCATTACTAAAAAATTCTCCAGTAGCAACAACACTCCTACTATCTGATAATGAGACAGAAAAAACAAATTCCTCTAATGCAGCTGCTCCACCCACGTCATCTGCTCGTTGTACTGAAGAAGAGCCATCCCAGAAATAAACTCTAAATCATCCGCTATAATTTCCACCTCTAACATTATAAGTTGCTCCAACAGCTACGACATAGCCTTGGTGTTTAACAACGACGAAAGAATACAAAAATACGCAGTATTATAATGTGACATGAACTCAAAATTCAAAAGAAAAAAGTCATATTTCCATTAAAAATTGATCTGCTTATTCAAAAAGATTTTTATGTCACATGAACGGCTTGTCGGGATCGTTACATTAATTACATGAAAAAGTAATTATTTCATTCTTTAACTATTGTTAATCTTTGTCTCTTCACATAACACCTTACTATTAATTACTTTGCAAAAAAAAAGGTTGGAACCATATTTGCAGGTCACAACACATTTTTAACATATATTTTATTTTGAGAAAATCATGCTGTTTCTTTTTCATCAGAGTCATCGTCTACTTTTTTCTCGGCTATCTCCACATCTCCGGTTTCATCCTCAACTGTTTCTTCGTCCCAAAGAGCCTCAACTTCCAAATCTTCAGCATCAACAAACTCTTTTGGAATGATAAGGTTCAAAATAATAGCAGTGACACTTCCAATAAAATAGGGAGTATTGATAGAAATCATCAAACCAACACGCAATGAATCTAGAGCATCAGAATAGTCAGGATCGTATACCCACCATTGATTTGGTTTCATTGCTGCAGCTCCTAAACCAGGTGAAGAAAAAGCAGGAACGAGAGCAGTTCCAACTCCGAGAGCGAGGGATGCTGCCACAATGTAGTGGGTACGACGATCTATGCGATGAAATGCAATAAGCTTGATGCCTGACAACATAATGTTTGCGAACAAAAATGTAAGAGCGCCACCAAGTACGCAGTCAGGGATAGACAAGATCCAAGCTCCTATCTTCGCAATAAACCCAAAAATAAATAACCAAACACCACAAGCGTAGCCTGCAGAAGTGGACGCGCATCTAGTTAGGGCAACAATTCCATTGTTTTGAGACAATGTAGTGTTGGGGGTTGAGGTACCAAGAGCAGCAAAGAATGTCATGATAGCATCTCCTAGCAATCCACCTTGTACTCTCTTGGCATGATCCTTTCCTGAGGGTCGCAAACGAGACGCATGTTCAGTTGCGGTGATGTCTCCAAATGTTTCCATTGCCGTTACACAGAATGCGAAAAGCATTGGAATAATAGCGGGCCCATGTATACCAATTGGGAAAGTCTCTACCCACAAAAATGTGAAGGCATCACTATTCCTCATGCGTTCTCCTGTGACAAATCGAAGGCCTTCAAAATTCGCAACAGCAGCAATGGCATAGCCACCTAAAAGTCCCCAAATAACCATAGTATTGCGTGCAAAGGGACTTCCGAAAATCTCGACAAACAGGAAAATCAGAAAAACTGAAAAACCCATACCAATGTAAGGACCAGAGCCATAGGCGAGTTGTACTTCGCCATTTCCAAGACACACATTATCAGCGACTGGGTTCCTGGAACAACCAACGCCACCTCCCCAAAATTTAATTCCTGCACCAGTTAATTGGACCCCGATAAGCATGACTGTCACGCCAAGTACATATGGAGGAAAAAGTTTCTTGAGGGTCTTGTATGGAACAAAGGCTATAGCCGCTTCAAGCCAGACACAAAGCATGATAGTACCAAGTAACTTTCCCCATGCTTCATTCAACGTGAAACCTCTTGACATAATGTCAAATAAGATCACGGGGAAAATAGCGTTATACTGGTTGGCGGTTCCCATGGTACTTAGAACTCCAGTACCAAGCTGGTAGTTAGTAAAAGGAATTTTAATAGTGCTGACTTGAATCATCGTTCCAAATCCAGAACAGATTAGGGAAGCACTGACTAGATATTGTGCAGTGTTCAATGCGCTTAACCTATTTGCAGCTTGCTCTTCTCCCATCGATGGATCGTACGTCTCGGGGAAAAAACTCATCACAACATTGGTAATGAGGAGAGCAGGAGTAATAATATTCGTGCTCATCGTTAATGCATGCTGCAACCCAATCATTGTGCTTACAGCAAAGCTAAGCGACTCATCGTGTGCGTAAAATGGGGGTGGATCATAACCCTCTTCTTTTCTGCAAAAGGGGAAGCGTGGCATACACTATAAGAAAGAGACAAAAATGTTGAGATTCCCGTATTAATTCGAAAAATGAGGTTATTTTCGTTCAATCTTACCAAAAATTTCCAATCATAATCACCAATAATTGCAGCCTTTGCACCTTTGGTCTTATATGTTTCAATTATGCCCATCTTTTCCTGGGACAACAATGAATTCTATTTCGTTTCCTGTCTTTAGAGAGGATATGAAATATTGTGAGAGGACTGGTTTTTTTCTCCATTTGTTCTTTCATAATAATTATATTAGTCTACGTACGCATATATTATTTTTTACAAAACATAGGAACAAAAAGGTATCTTTTCGAAACTATTGATTTAAAAGTATGTAGCAATACCACTCGTGAAGATCGGATTTCTGGTATTGCATAAGTTGTGTATGATATATTTCCACTCGTGAAGATATTTACAGCTAAAAGCTGCTATTGCTATTCTGTTCGCATAAATAATGCAGATTATAGAGTCAATGGAACAATGGTACGTGAAGATTTGTTGGGCCGCAGCGATATTCATTTAACGCGGTAATAAACATAACATTACACACACACACACACACGTATAGGGCTATATTTGTTATAGTATATGAGGACTATCAATGATTGCAGAATTCAATTGAGGATTTTGTGATGCTTCCAAAACAACCTCGGAACAGAATTTATGGGTGTTCTTGTTTTCATGTTAATCAAAATCAAATGCTATGTAATAAATTAGTTAAAATAGTAGGAAAAATGATTATGTTCCAGTCTCAGTCGAGGGAGCGTTCCGAATCTTTGACTTCTTCGGAACTCCCGGAAGAAGTATCGTAATGATTTTTTCCGAATCGTTCGGTTTTAGTGTGTTTTAGTGTATATTGAAGTCATATTAACAAATATTCCCATTATAGTCAGCGGATAAATTTGACTTTAGTTTCCTACCTTAGCTACATATACCTATTGGATTCTTATTATCAATCACCAAAGAAAAATCTGGCCGAACACAAAACGTATCTTGTGAATTTTTTGCATACTGTTCCAAATCGAAGACTTTTATTAACAAATTTTCTTTTCAAAGATACCTCAAATATTGTTTAGATTATTTATTAGTACATCATCTTCGCCTTTGCTTAAGTGTCGTCAATGCATGGTCCATATCTAGTCTCGATAGAGCAGAAGCGTGCATGAATTGCTTCGGATTGACTATCGTGATGTATTATGGATACTTAGGAAAAGAAAATGCTTGCCGAATTCATTTGAGCACTTTGTGCTTATTCCAAAAAGATCTCGGAATCGAAATTATTCACGTTTTTTTTTTTTATGCAGTCCCCTTCCATCATCGAAGAAAACTGGTCAGAGCCACTTTTTTAGAATCAAATCAAGAATAGATTTCACTGACTATATATAGTGTTCGAATAGATGTGTGGATTTTAATTTCGTTCTTCCACATATGTTACTATCGTACCGTATCAAAACGATCTTTTCGGACATGCACCATTGTAGACATTGTTAATAAAGTAGTCATTCAAAATAACTTGTATTGCTAATCTAACTAAGGAATGTTCTGACACCAAAATATCTTTTTTGGAATTGATTACCTAAATAATGTAAATTGACGAATTCTTCGATAAAGGATTTGGATGCTGTGTCCAATGCTTAGTGCCGCGTGGCATTTAGGAACTTTCATCCGTTTTGAAATCCTTTAGCAACTCTTTCAAGAATATTGATAAGTGACTTAAGTGTTTGATCCAGATCCTCTCAATGTTTCTCCACTATTGTTGAAGAAAAATATAGTTTCATAGATAAGTAATGTTTTTCTTAGTGTAAGCTTTCTTCAGTGACTTTGGAATTTATTATTTGCATTCATCCTTGTCAAAATTCGCACTGTTCTTCTATCCTTAATTGTACACAAGAGATGATTTTTGTGCGGCTAACACTGATGAGTATGGATTGATTTTACAACTCATTCAAATTTGACAAAAATTTCATTCTTTCCTCCTCGCCGTATCTGAACTCTTTGCTTGTGGAGTTTTCTATCATTTATATTGGATAATCCACGTCGTTCCTTCCACTGATCTTTTTTATTCTTTATTGTTTTGGCTTGTTTTTCTACATGCGTCAAATGTGACTTCAACTCCCCCAATCGACGCTCTCCAACAATTGCTCCTAGTTCCTTCAAACTGAGCTCTTCTCCTGACGCTAAAGCTCTCCATATCCTAACTCGAATAGTATCCATTGTGTTTCCCTCTCCATCTTTTTCCTCATGGCTCTCTTGAAAATTTTGCTGGAGGGGTACATTCTTGCTTGATTTAGCAGCAGATAATGTATTCTTTATCCTACTTTCGTTTCCAATCAAAGACGGTGACCATGAATTTAGGAACGTGTCACAACTATGCGAGGTTACGAAGTAAGATATAAATGAACACCCTATGCCACATTTCATAATCACAACTTTGTTGGAGTGGTGCTTGCCGATATTTTTGTTACATATCGTGACGTTTTTATTGGTCCGGGTCCGGTGTTTATGTGTCTATCGTAAAGTGCCTAAAGTTTGTTTCAATGTTTAGGGTTGAGTGTGTTACACATGAAAATACTAATATGTATGATCTAAATTAAATTGAATATTTAGATATTTATGTCAAGAAATATCTAAATGAATTTAGGAAAAAGCCTTCTCAGAATCTAAGTATCTTGAGATAAAGGATTCTTCTTCTGTTCTCTGAATTCATCCAAAATTTTAGGCTGTATCACCTCTACGATTGAAAGAAGATAGTGAAGAAGCATTTGACCCGCTGTCTTAAGACGAGAATTGATCCATAACATCAGATTTACTTGGGTGCAGTATGAACCGATTTAGACGCCCACCTTATGTAGATCCTGTGACAAACATGCACTATGACGCTAATGGTGCTGAATTCGAGGGATGGTTGACAAAACAGAGTGCCTGGTTAAAGGTTAGTTAGCATATTTGATGGATTTTTTGTCTTCCATTTTAATTGATTAAGGTTGTTTGCAGCGATTGGTTTAGACCATCATTTTCTCTTATAATCTATTCTTGTAACTTTTTAACTTTCAACCATAATGTATTGAATCTCTCTTTTTAGGATTGGCGTCGCAGGTATTTTATCCTAAAAGGCAAAAGTCTCTTTTTCTGTAAATCCGAATATTCCGCACCTCACGGGATGATTGACTTAGCTAGCTGTACAACTGTCAAATCAGCAGATATGAAAGCTCGAAAAAAAAATTCGTTTGAAATTTCTACTCCCGATACAACCTTTCTCTTATACGCAGATACTGAAAAAGAAAAAGATGATTGGATTGGTTCTGTCGGGCGAGCTATAGTTAGATGTTCAAATACTTATACACGAGAATATGATGATAGTAAAGACAATTATGATGATGATGATGATGATTCGGTATATTCGCAAGATCCAAATAATCCATATTTCAATTAATCAGTCAACACACCTACAAGCATACCATCCATCAATAAATACAATACAATACTGATCTCCTCTTCACTTTCATGTATTTTCTTCTTATTGTCTTCTCATCATCAAATGTTCAATCATGATCCGTTAAGTGTGGAGACTATATTTAAATCAATCGTTTCCTACAATTACCACTTCCAAAGCAAGTTTGTTTTGAAAAAAATATTATAATAGAAATGTTTCCAATAATCATAAATTATCAAGTAAATGATAACCTATATTACATTTTGACAGCATATTACTTGAATTAAATAGAACAGTCTTAATTTCAAACAGCACCTTATAAGGAGACGAAGTATAAACGTAGCAGCAAATAACAATGTCTTGGAACAAAAGATATTTCTTCTCACATCGCTTTTACGGTATTATCATTATTATTTTAATGATTCCCAGACTATACGTTAACATTTATTAGCGAATTCAAACAAATACAGTTGATTATCATTCATCGTTGGAGTTTTGCTGCCAAAATTTTTCGATATTTTTAATGAGTTTCTTGAAACCTTCCGTTTTCATAGTTCGCTCAAGGTTGACCTAAATTCAAAGCTGGAATAAAAATTCAGCTGCAAGGCCTTGTTCTGGTTGTCGTACTAGAGAAGTCGAAAAAGCAATAAGTAGACACATTCTTAGTTGCGTGATTCTGAATGAAAAATTGGGCAATCAATGGAGTGTGAACCATGATAATGTCAACATGTTCTAATGTTTCACTAACAGTTTTTACTTCATTATATTCCAACGAATTTGAAGCGAACCACAAAAAATGATCTTCAATGTATTATTCAATTCACGCGTCTCCTCAAGATAAAAATACTATTGCAGATTATTAGGGTGATGAGGGTAAAGGCAAATTACATCATTTGCATTCTGTTGTAATTTAAAATCAGAGACACATTCAAAATGGTTGCATTGGCAAGCTTTTATTGAAAAGGAATAATTGGTCAAGTTGTAGCTTGGGATGAAGTTTGTATCTCGAAATGCAATCTTGAGATTGCTATCCCTGGTTGGAACATGAGTTCAAAATTTGGTAAAACCTACTGATGGTCCTTCACGAAAGACAAATCTCCAATATCAACTTGAATATTTGCTTGAGCTATATTTACAGAATAGCAAAATAAAGGCGGAACTGGATTTAAGGCAACTGCGTTTTTTGAATTAATCTTTTTTTCTTTTCACATTTAAAGTCAAAAAGCTCTAAGGCAATATTTTCAGACCTGAGATTGCCATCAAAGCAATTGTTTGGTCCATTTAAAGTGCCTTCAGTAGGTCCAACCAACCACTGTGCGCGATCACTTGTGGGAGTCAGGCTTGAGTTAATTGAAGAATTGGATGAGGGGAATGGAGCAAACGAAACCGATGGGAAGGGACTCAGATAAATAGCAGATGGATTAGCTTTTGTAAGAAGTCTAATTACTTTATTGGATAAGGCTAGATTTTCACTGTCATCCTTTGCGAAAACAGCTACGGAAGTGTTACGGATCGGATAAAAGCTATTATAAAATGTATAAAAGTAAATTGGATTACAATCACACTTTACGTAACAATTGTATTCCAGGAAACTTGTGAAGATTGAGTACTCCACAATGTATTCATGCTAACACATGTATGGTCGGCTTCCTTGAATATAACTAATGTGGAATTTAATGTGCAAACTTGGTTATTGATTGAAAGAATAGGACTTCTTGAGACGACTGTTTTCGTGATTGTCAAAAGGAAGAAACAATTATCCCTTCCGTTCTCCAAAATAGCGTTACATTGAAGTAGTCTCTAGCTAGTCTGGGTTGTGCCCACAGTAGATAAATCAAAATATACCCAATCATTATCATCAATGTTACTCTGACACGAAGGTCCAATATGCACTAGAGAAACAAGAGTAGCTATCGCTCCACACACACAACCAATAAGATGGTTCTCTTCCTTGTTGTTTAATATACCATTAAGTGGAATAAAAAAGATCACTTTGATTGGTCATAGATATAGAAATATTAAATCAATATTCCGCGGTAAGATTCGTAATGAAATCTGAGTATGTTTGAGTTTATCGTCCAGGTTTCTTTATACATCACGTTTGAAAATTGGATGAAACTTTGTTAAATTTAATCCAATTGAAAACGTCACCCCAAGCCATTTGCAGTATTTTTCCGGAGTTTGTCTTAGCAATCTCAGTCATCATTTTTTTCATCAAGATATCTAAAATATCATCTATTCGTAATCCTATTGAAGGTTGACCTTGTATATCTTTCATTGACTTTATGGGGCATAAATCAGGGCTTGTTATTTGAACATGTTTCAACCATATAGGTATAGACCATCCTTGCGCATTATTTTGTCGATCGTTGTCAAAAAGGCTTTCTTTTCCTAATTTTCGTTCATTTTTTGGTGGTGTTCGTAACAACTCATTTTCATCATGTAAATAGGATAGTGGTGAATCTGAATCTTCGGTTTTCGATTTTGTACTAACAAGTAGATTTTTTGTAAATATATGAACATCACTAAGGATAATGAACCCAACGCGATAAATATCTTGATTGGCCTTCTTAATATATCCTTTTTTCTTTGGAGGTGGTTTTTTGTACGAATCAAAATGTTCTTGTATATGGCTCACATTTTTTTCCATGGCCTTTCCCATTTCTTTCATAACTGTCATGACATTTTTTTCCCTGTTAGAAGAAGTAAATAATTCACCCATAGTATCCTTTCGTTCTTGAAATTTTTTCAATTTTTCAACAATTCCTACTTTTTGTTCTTTCAAGGCTTTTTCGAAACCTTTTTTTCCACCTTCATTAACAGCCCTTCCAAGACTAGAAACCGCTCCCAGCATGGAGGATACTATTTCATTTGCCTTTTTCTCAACAGAGTTGTTTGTTGATCCCATTTCAAATGAAGTTTCTAATCCACCTTTACCATTATCTTGAACTATCAAAATTTTGTCTAAATCTAAAGTATCTGTGTTCATTATGTCAGAGTGTATACTGGGTGATTGTGGTGCGTCTTCTTTTGTAACAGACATCAATAGTTGCGGATCAGGGATGTCCAAACTACCATCGAATAAGTGAAAATTGAATACATTGCGGCGTTTTTCAACAAATATTTGTACATCTTCTACACAAACGCTATAAATATCTTTGCAAGGGAATCCACATAAAGTGGCAATTGGTTGGATACAGGACAGTATATTTAGTTTGCAATGGACTTTTCCAGCTCGAGCGAACAATGGTGAATCCCATTGCCAGTCATCTCTAAAAATTGTGTGTAGGAGAATATTAAGAAGTTAGATTTATAGCTGAAATTTTTGAAGAGATTCGTTGAGACAATATCAGAGGAACTTGCCTTTGAGAATTATGAATGATAAGGTCTGTCACTCTGATCTCACATGTAAGAATGCTAATGTCTAGTTTGGCCATGGTGACACGGGCTCCATTAATTTCCTGCTCCGCATATAGATTAAGAGATTAGTAAAATGACGGCGCGTAAACACTTCTCATAAGGTGCATGTTTGTCATTTGAAAGAAAGTTACCTTGGATAATAAACGTTCAACGGCCCATTGCAATCCACGTTGAACTAGGCCGAGTTTATACATGACAGCCAAAATCAACAAAATGGCATTAAGCATTGCAATGCATTGTCTTGTGAGTTCCTGGAACAATCGAAATGCAAGAGGAATCATTTTTCCTAACGCATTAGAAAAAAAAGAATTCGTTTATTATTTGAGTTCCCCTCTTGATTTATTTGGCCAAATTGGTGAATAAAGAAGAAGCATACAACTATCCTCTGCCGGCTATTTCGTGTTTTCAGTGTCTTTCTTCAAAAGTGTTTCAAAAAAAGATAAACGTTAGATTTGTTCATTTTTTCTAAACAAATGTTGATACTTTGCTTTATTTAAAAAACGGGGGTTTTCATCTCCCTATATAAGTTCCATTGTTGTCAGGAATAATTCTGATCTTAATTCCACTACTTAGATTTACACATGTTTTTAAGAGTAGCTTCGCATATTTATTTTTGCATCACTTTTTATGAATTGAACTTCTAATTTCACCATCAAAACAGCAGAAACATTTGTGTTTATTCTTTCTAATTCATGAGCTATACTACTATATAATCAATGAATACCACATTCACATCAAAAACTGAAACTACGAGATTTCAAATATATATGTGTTTATATTTTTTTTACTAATTATTTCATGCAATTTTGTTCGAATACAAGAATATGAATGAACAAACTAAGAATGGTTGAATAGTGTGATTCCCTCTACATTGGTTTGCTCGACACTCAAATTACAAGCAAACTATCTAATATGAAGGAGCACTGGCACTGGCGCCTGATGAGGATGTGGTTGTATTGGTAGATGGAGCGCTACTGGCAACAACAGTTGGCTGAACTGAAGACAATGCGGAAGGAGCAGATGACGGCATTGAAGATCCCGTTGGAGCAGCACTGATTGTGGGACTAGAGGAAGGTCTGATAGAAACAGATGGTGCCGATGAGGGTTCGATGGACGGCATATCACTAGGCATGCCCATTACCTTAATGCTGATATCATCAAGATAGTACTGAGCATTTGGAGGACCTTGAGTAACGGAGACAAAGAGAGAGTCTGCAGCTAGTTCGTTTGAAAAGAACATGAAGTGACCCTTAATGAGATTCCAACCACTTTCGTCCCATCCTGGATAGGGAGATCCTACAGCACGGTGCTGTGGTGCTCCTCCTGGGTTTTGCGACCCAATGCTAATCCATGGACACCTCTCATTACCAGATGTTTGTGATACATCGCAAGGATAAGCATCTCCATTGGCGTCGAGCATTTTTACCATGGCAGTGACTTCATAAACTGCACCAGGATGGATGCAATCTTTATCGAGTAATTGCCTTATTCCGTCGTAAGGGGAGGTACGATCAAAGTAGTGCAGAGCCCAATCGGAGTTGTAACCATCTGATGTAACATCGACAGAACCAGCTCCCAACATCTTCCAATAGTAAGGATTTCCTCCATCGATTTCTCCTCCTCCATTGATAATCAAATCGTTGCATCCAAAATCAGAAATTTCGGAGATTGAAACGTCATCAATAATAAGATCGAGTGATGCTGCGAGCTTGGTCCACAATATCGTAACAGCGGGAGCATCCAGCATTTCTTGAGTTGCTTCAAAGGTACCGTACATATCGTTCCATCCATCGGACTCCCATTTTCCAACGGTTACACCAATATCGGTATAATTCGAATGAGTACTATTATAGAGGGCTTGCCTTAGAGTCAATGTTGGACAGATGGATTCCTCTTGACCTTGAAGACCCCACCAAAGACCGGGGGTACAATCATGACTTGATCCGTCCTTTTCCAATTTAATCTTGGCCTTGACTGAATAAGTATGACCTAGTACCAAAGTATCTTGAGTCAACTCGTGTTCCATACTAGCCCAGAAAGTTTGACGATTAAAAGATTTGAGCGCATATGAAGAGCCATCGTGTCCGTCGGATACAACATCAATATCCGTTTGTCCAATAGTATGCCAGAATCGAGTGTCACCACTTTCGAAGCCTCTGTTGTAAGATGCATCATCCTCAGAGCGAACAACTTTACCCATTCGTACATCATCCACAATGATTCTAACACCGGGAGCGGTTCGTTCAACAAACATGAAGATCGTTGTTTGTTTTGCAATATGCTCTGTGATCTTGATGACTCCATACATTAGATTCCAGTCTTCTAATCTATAAGGGCCGACAGTTTCTGCGACGGGGTGGACAAAAGTTGTTACAACTTCATCACCAATTTCGTTACCCAAAATTTCTCTCATTCTGAAAGAGATCCTTGGACAGGCATTTGCATGCATGTAATGTTTCTCATGAGGATCACAAACGATGAAATTACCTGTTTCTTCATGTTGAAGTCTGACCCTTGCAGTTACTTCGTAATATTCACCAACATTGAAGCAACGAGAATCCACATATTGTCCGGGACCTTGCCAAGCACCAGTACGGGTCACAGAGGCGATAGCATATTGGGAATTAAATCCTGGTGAAACAATCTGAACATCTCCACCGGCATGCATCCAGTGATTCACAAATCCTTCTTCGGCATCGTGATTTCGAATAATTTGTAGACATTCTTCTTCTGTTGGAGTGGGTACATGAATATGAAGAGTCTCATCATTTATGGCTTGAGGACATGTGACATTATCTTCCCATGACATTTCAATGAAGACAGGCCAGCCAACTTCACCATTGCCGTCGATGAATTCTAGGCGATATTCTCCTTTTGGTAGAGTTGCTGTGAAATATCTACGACGTTGGAAAATGTAGTTGTTGTAGTGATCCTCCATATAAGCGCAGTTGATAGAGTGCCCCAATGCATTAGTATCACAGTCGTCGAAGTCAAGCCTTGTTTGGTTGTCAAAATAGCCTTCAAAAGCAATAGTTCTTGTTTCATTGGTTAGATCTACTGCGCGGATCTTCCAATCAAGGAATCCAACAGCTTGACTTGTGGCAAAATTCACTCCACGGTAACATCCTCCTGGGCAGTACAATGCACAAGATCCCTCAAGTTCAACACAGTCTTCGATGAAAGCATCCATTGTGCCGTTGCGACTTACTACAGCTCCTGGTCTATTTTGTCCTGTAGGATCAAGACTACCTGACCAATCTTCGAAAACGACATCAGTAAGTCCACTAACTTCTTCATTCAAACAGATACTGATCTTGGCCTCATCAGGGGTATTTTCAGGGAAATACAAGTCTTGGAAAGAAGAGTAAGCATCAAAGTGACCATCACGAGATTCAGGATCTAGATCAATTCCTACTGAACCCAAACATCCTGTGACATCCTCTCCAAATTGATCAAAGGTGATATTTCTAATAACGTATCCATGTGAGTCTCTGAAACGGAGGTAAGAGTGTAGTTGAAGACCAACATTTGGTCTTGTTGCAGGACAATGCGATTTCGTATTAGATGCTTCTACCGTTCTTCTGAATGATTCCGAATATCCGACCATGATACCATCGGTAACCCAAACATCATCGGCTTGTTTATCTACTTCGACTTGCACACGGTTATCCGCATAAATTCCTCCTTTGATCCATAGTTTCGCACTATTGTGAAGGAGTACTCCATCACCGGCATTACGAAATGAAATCATATCTTCGAACGGCGCATGTTCACTGGGGAAGTAACCATTTGGGTATAACTTGAATCCATCTCCCTTGTAAGAATGGATAATGTTTCCATAAAATGATCCAAATTTAAATTCTGAGGGATTCACTTCGTAGTAAGGATCGAATTCAGCACTAGGCCCTCGAACGAGAGTGAGGAACTCATACCAGAATCCAGTATCTTCTCCTCCAGCACAAACATTATGCCTAAAGTGATTGTTAGGATTGGAAATCCAGAAGGTAGCGGCCAAATGATCACTCTCAGCAATTGAAAGGAGACCGTCGAGAGGCATGGTCTTAGTTAATGCACCGAGATTTCGTTCAAATGTATTGTCTTGTTCGAAGCCATCTTCTATCATGTAGCAATGACCAAAGGTATTATAAGCAATGTTCTCATAGAGCGTGACATTGTGAGTTCCATGAAGCACATAACAACGCTGATGGGAATCACGAACAGTATTCTTGGCAATATAACTTCCTTCTACGTTTTCGGACATATGAAAATGCAGTGGCTGTATTTCAAATCAATAGGAAACAAAGGTTAATTAAAAATATTGACAAAACAAATTACAAGAAATAAGTTTGCAATTATACTCACATAACGACCAAGAACTCCTTGCTGACCCATCCCTCTAAGTTCGATACCTTCAATCTTCTGGCATTGATCAGGGGTGTGAAGAATCATCATATGTCCACCCATTGTTGGATCTAAGATTTCAACATCTTCCTGAGGTTTAATCAAAACATTCCTGCTTAAAAGGGCTACTTCAACAGCATACCAAGGTTCATCGAGTATAGTTGTATGAAGAGGGATAGGCGTTTCGAATCTTACATCTGTCTTATTTGTGACGGGGTTGAGTGTCACGCTTGTTATGTTGATAACATCTGTATCTTCGGGAAGGATTGTATGAGAAGTAACAATAGCTTGAGCACCAGCATCCCAACAGCCTTCAATATCAGGTGTGTCGAGAATGATCCCGGTGACTGGAGTGTACGCAAGAGTTACAGCAACATCATCGTAATCAATATCACTCTCTTCGTCTTCGTCGACTACGAAAATAAATTGAATATACTCGGCTCCAACATGCTCCTCCGTAAACAGAAAATTCCTCTCGCAGTTCACCCATCCAGTGTGAACATCCGCATCAGGGCAATATCCAACACTCTCAATCAACATAGGACTATCGTCTACTTTAGTTTTTATAGTAAAACGAACTTTTGTTGGTTCTAGGGAATGGACTCTTACCCTCGCACTAAAAGTGTAAATAGCATTGGGTTCAATACATTCTGTTAGGAGTGCTGACTCGATGGACTCAAAAGTCAATTCACGGCCTCTAAGTGCAAAGTAGTTGTTTATTGAACTAGTACCATCATCTGCAGTAACGTTTTCTTGTTTGACCCATAGATGACTGCTTAAACCACCACGCAAATAACTGGGATAGGGGAAGGTATCACTAGCCTCAGCATCACCGTTGATAATAATGCTATTACACATACTGTCAAATGGATCATTAGGATCTGGTTGGACAGGGAAAAATTCCTCTGTAGGAAGACGAATAGACACTTGACTGACGGAGATATCAACTCCTGCTTCAGGACCTGAAATGTACATGGTATTGTAGGTGTTCAAGTTGGAGATATCTTCTTCTGAAAAAGTAACTTCAACTCCATAATCAGCCCATGTTCCATCATCTACTCTTGCACCAAGATTGGCAACAAAATGTGTCTTCCAAAACAAACGTTGATTTTCATAAAGATAATGAGATCGGAAACTGGGACAATTTTGTCCTAGTTGAGAGCAGATACTGGGGTCTTCGTTGTGACTATCAAGTTTGACGGTAATTTGTAACAAATAAGTTGTGTTGACTCGAAGGCAATCAACAAAGTCATTGCCGGTAATATCGATTTGAACACCCTGCCAATTTCTTTGCCTATCAGAAACAGTGACATAAGGGGTCCCGTCAAATGAATCTTCAGTATCTGTAGAGATAGTAGCTCCAAGACTAGCAGTAAAGTCTCCCTGACCATTCGAAAAATCTTCGTTGAAGATAATAGCGTTGCAATTTTCGGGAGGTGGTGTGACTTCGGGATAGGTATCGGGGGCAGGGGGGGCTCTTGGTATAATGTCATACAACTTGGTCCATGTGGGACATTCATCAGTGGGGAAAGCTTGAATGTCGAAAGAACCTCCAGCTGCGATAATTCCTCGTTTTCCAAGACGACAACTTTCATATCCTGTATCATAATCAATACAAGCCTCTCCATTCCAACCTTGGGGATCCCATGTCATTTCTTCATCTCCTTTCAACTCGATGGTGATTTCTGGAATTCCATCAATAGGCTGATTTTGCTCCATGACCACTTTTCCTTGGACAACGATACCACTTGTAATCAGGGTCATATTCATTCCCGGAGGAAAATATAAAAGACCGACGACATCAATCTGCCCAACTTCGATCGTTTCACCTGCTGCATACTCTTCCATAGTGGCACATACACCACATGGGACTTGTACAGGCTCGAATGCCCCACCAATCAAGGTGGAAAATGGAACACATGTAGTGTTAGGGTTCGTTAGGTTTACACGGCACTCTTCAGGGGCTTCAATAAATAGATCATATGCAAGATCTCCTTCTTGATGTTGGAAATCCACTCCAGACAAATCAACGAATGTTTGACCAGCTTGAGCTACTCGGATAATTCCTGGGAGAATCAACGGTGCTAAAGACACCGATGCCAATAGGGGTAAGGATGGCCTCATGACTTTTGTCGTTTTCAATGAACTTCAATTCAATGTATCTTCTTCAAAAGATCTTTCACTTTGTTTCACTTTTCAGACCTCGACGTGTCTTTACTATAGATATTTTTTCTTCAACTGCTTTGAATCGATAGACGATTGCAATATATGCTTTGATTCAAGAAATATTTCTTTTTACCGTTTCGTGATTATGTCTTTCATTTCTATCTTTCACACCTATTTTTTCTTGGAAAGACATTATTTCGCGACTCAGATGACCTTTTACCTAAAAGCAAAAGACTCCAACTGCTGTCGCTTTTCATATTTTGATAGGATTGATCAAGTCATCGCAGATAATTAATCAAAGTCTCTTTTTAGATAAAGAGGCTATTTCGGGTCCTTCGCAGACATTAGATGATGATGGAAAGACAAAAAATCACAAGTTCAATGCATGTGCTCCACGTATAATAAGATATTGGTTTTTTGATGAATAAAACAAGCACAAAGACGTATGTCAGGGTTCTGAAGTACAGTTGATAACAACTTTACCATATATTTAACGTAAATCCGAGTACAATTCACCCGAGTGAAAAGTTCATTGACTTGAATATGAATATAGGCTTATAATTTTTGTTATGTATCCGTGACTCCCAATCAAAAATATATATGACATTAATCCGCTTAGTAATTTAGCTACGAGATGCCTAGTCTTCGCCAAAAAAAGATGTTTTATATATTATTATACCTAAACTATGCTGGTCATAATGAAAACTGGATAAATAGAACTTTAATCGATGAATAAATGACCAAAACCAAGTGTATATTTAACTGTCTTCAAGGCATTTAAGAATTGAATCTCTTCTCTCTAGCATATATGGACATGCAACACTATATTTTGAATAGGTTGTTAATTTTTAATTTCAATTTATCGAACACTGTGAGAAGAGGGCACAGATTTATTATGACACAGAAGTGCAGGCATAATAAAGAATTTGTTACGACGACGAGGAGTAAATCGTTCTTCAAATCAAGGCAAAAAAGGCTTTTCAACTCATCAGAACTAACTAGTAAACTTGTGTGATTACGTCTTTTGGCTGGAAATAAACGTAACAAACTTGCAGGCAAGCATGAAGATCAGAAGTAAAAATTAAGGCATTTATGAGAAAAAAATAAAACTCCTACATCGGTCATACCAACTATCTACTAATTCAAAGCATATAGATCAAAGTTTAACTTGATGAGGAATTTTGCGTCAAGAGTCTACTTCAAATATTCTTCGCTGCATATGCCGAACAGATATAGTACATAACAATAGGATTTGGCACCCAAGCTTCATCAGAACACAGCAGTGATGACTCTCTCAATATCCACGTAAGATATGACTATTAAAATATTTAATTTGTGACTACATGTAAGTCTTCAAGACAGCCGAAAAACTGTCTTTGTGTGAGTTGAGGTAAAGCTTCAAAAATCCTGCTCGTGCAATTTTCTTATTACTGAACATTGCATCCATAAAATGGAACAATCATAGAACCTCTCATTTATAATAACCATCGGGCAGTGTAGCGAATGGAACTAGAATTCTACATTACATTTTCATTCTTATGTCGCATATCATAAAATAGATTAATAGCTGCATTACAGACAAGAAAATGGCATTGCATGTTTCATGGCATTGAGTAAAGTGAATAAGAGCGCTCGCCCTGAGATCTTTGAAAGCTCAAAAAGATTATATTGCGTACTATATAGTACCCTACATAAAAATACACACAATCAACCGATGTAAAGACAATGAGCGATAAAGTAAAGAAAAATCGGAATCGTTTAATCTAGTCTCAAAAAGTAATGTAGGTAAGAGATAATTCAAAAGATTCCAATATGTCTGTTTATGTCGGATAATGAAATTAGCGATTTATCATAAATCAGTGAATTGTTTACTTTCCTGCATCATGATTTCATCTCGAGAATAGTAAAATATAGAAGAGATTTTGTTCAATCGTAAATTGGCAACAGAATTAAAGACTTTATTAATTTTCAGAAACTCATCCACAAAATTCGAGGATGAGAAGATATCATGTTCGCGAAATCTTGAAGAAATTACTATTTAGAAATTTATTTGCCTTTTTTTTATTTATTTCTTCAAACAAACAGATAATCAAAGGTATTTTCTTGATAGTATCGAGATTTTTCATCTTTTCTATTGACTCGATATCATTATTCCTTTTATTTTGTGCACGGTGTCTAAAAACTTGAAATGGAATTAGTTTGAATCGTTATTTTCCCATTGAAAAATAGATGCTTTAAACAATGAAGATTGCCGTTCCAATCCATGAAGTCACACTTGAAGTTAGTTCAAATGAATTAGTAATGTTGCCAATAAAAATCTATTTGATTGCACACTTTTTTTCCGCACTAAAAGATTCTGTCTGTACTATTTGACATTTGAAGCTTTATGGTTGTAATGTCAAATTTAAATTACATACGGATTTTTTCATTGATGTAATTGCAAAGTTCTATAATTTAATAGCAATTCAATGTGCGGTCAGACTCCAACAACTTAAAAAGTTTTGACTTTGATAGGTTTTCATATTCTATGCATTTCCTCTATTTTTTTGGGGGAAAAACAAAACGATCTTTGTTATATCTTGGACTTTATTGTGGACTTTGATAAGGAACCGGGTTCTATAAATATCATCAGTTAAGGATCGCGGATAAATCTAGAGTCAAAGTCATCATCAAAAAGTCTACAAGAGTCTTCTATAATTCCAAATCTATATCGATTCTTGGAAACATACTCATATACAAAATTTTTCAAGAAGCCGGGGACTAGTCTACTTCCAAAGGATAGCAAGTTTAGTGGATAATCAAGGTTTTGGGCAATCTTCATAACAGCATCAGCTTTGAAATGTGCTTTTTCATGATCTACTAGGACAATACTGGATAAATCTGAAGTTTCTTTTCCTGATCGAATAAGGAAGGATTTACCAATTTTTGATTGCAGCGAGGCAAAACGAAAATTACCTTTTGTAACCGATTATTTTCAATTTATCATGTGCCAAGCGAAATATGATTGAGAGAGAACTCGTTTAGTCCAAATAAATTATAAAAAATGACTTACCAACTTTGTCATGATCCAAAGCAAAGTTAACTCCACCATTGCAAAGATTGCATACTCCGTCGAACAAGATCACAGGTCGCTTATCTTCCCCAGCAAACACAGATTGAGTCACCTTTTTCCAATCCCAATCTATTTCTTCTTCTACTTCAGTATCTTCTAAAGTGGAACTTTCAATTTCATTTTCAACTCCTTCTGAGCTTGAAGAAACCACAATCCCTGATAAATGGTAATGATGCGTCCGACTGGCCTTTGTACACGAACCGAACGATGGTGACTTTGTTTTTACAGCATTGAAAGCCTCGACTGATTGTAGACAACCGATAGAGGCAAGCAGTAATACCACTAGATTTCTAATTTTTATTGTTGGTGCTAAAGAAATTGTATTCATTGGATATAATTATCTGTCCAGCCCTCTTTTTTAATTTGAGAAATATCTGAGATAGTTGAGGAAAAGTAAACTATCCAATCTGATGGTAAGTTGGGTTGGAAGTTTACTAATTATTGTCCGGCATCAAGTTCTTTATTTTGTGCACCTTTTGTGCATACTCTTGCCACATGTAGATCTGATCTAATAATCAATTAGCGAGACTATAAAAATAAATGTTTACGTTGCAAATAGCAATTCTCATTCCAAACCATTTGTTAGGTTATTCAGGCAATTTCAAGTGATCTGTTGCTTCATAATAAATTCCCCAGACTACGATTAATTAGCAATTATATTACATCGATGTTGTAAGAAGAGTGCAACGTAATCATACATACGAGAAAGTAATAATTCATAGTATGTATTCTGTGTATGAAAAAAACTCCTCTAAATGGCAAGGATTCACTATGAGAAGCAATAAAAGTAAAGTCCTCATTAGAAATGATCACTCAGCTTGAATGGATAAATTGAGACATATAGTGTCGTACGTAATTGGTTCCGTACTGTCAGGGTGCTATTCCCTTCCCTCGATCGGAGAGGCATATCCTATCAAGGACGAAATGATAACGTCATCAAAAAAAGACTAGGTTTTATTCGTGTTTCAATTCGTTAGTTCCTCAATACACAACTCCAGTATAGGAGTTACAAGTGAATTTAATGAACACATAATGTAGTGGCCCCCGGCCCGGATGCAATCAAAAGCAGAACATTCCGTTTATATTCGGGAAATTAAAAACAGCAAGGTTATAAAGAATACCCAAAAAGTCATTGACCAAACCTTTCTCTTATACAACAGATCGACATTCAAAAAAATCCAAAAGCATCAATGTCTATGAATAGATTACAATGTACATATTATTAAAGTTTGTATGGACTTTCATAGAAATATTGAACAATATCTCTCTAATCATATGCTTATATGGTCTTGGATATGTAATCCCAATTCTATCAAGCGTAAAGGGTAAGTTGGTTTCCGCAATGAAAAGTGTTTTTTGTTCAAATTCAAATATGAGAAATTCTTATAATCAAATTTGTCAAAACCATTTTCTAAAAAGCTGTCATTCATCAAGATATTGACGCACATCACCAATGGATAACTTATTGGATAATATTAACATTTTTTCACACTATTGAACCGTTTATCGATGTCGCGATTCATCAGTGGCTGAAAGTCCTAATATTAGCATGGCTTTCTTTACCTCGATATCAAGGGGCTCATTTCCTGTACCATAAATTAATAGTACCAAGCCTAGATAAATATGAATCGACAGTAGATGGGCGCATAGATGACATTCGAAACGAAGCAAAGCAGAGGGCCTGGAGATACATTATGGGAAAAGGTTGGGGATTCATTCAGCAACTAATCCTCATTGGTAAGCTAGCTAAAGATGGTAATCTTTTTTCAACAACCACAGAAGAAGAGCACACAAATGATTCTAGTGAAATGTTAAATGCAAAGAAGCAGCCCCTGCATTCATTGAGTATGTCAGATATAAATGAAGTGGGTGAGAAATATGTCGGTGATTTTCTCAACATGTTGTCTAGAGGTCTTTTTGTTTTTGCTTCCATGCATGGCTCAAATGTCAAATCAAGCACAAAAAAAGATGAATTGAAATTGAGGGTATTATCATTTGAACATAATAGAAATGCATTTGTAATCTCACCTTTGGAGAAACACGGAGAAACATATATTCTTTTGGCTGAGAAGATACAACAAATCAATGAATGCACTGCATCTCAGGGTATATCAATCAATTATGAAGATCTGAAAGTCAATATTGTGCTGTCGACAGTTGAAGATCGTAACACCTTATTAAATGGATTGAATGAATCTCTTCTCGCATTGGCCTCAGATGAATAAATTAAAGTTAGTTTCCATATCTTTCTCTTTGACTATACAATTTGAGATATGATGCAAAAGCAGAATTAAATATTGCATTTAAAATAGCAAAGAATATCTTAAAGTAGAAAATATACCATGCAGTTGTAATGAACTTAATTTGTTCACTTTGACAACATATTTTCTACACGCTTCACAATAACATCAACCATACTTTCACTTTCAACCCAATCGCCATGTCCAATTTTTTCGAATACGCACAAGCTGATCGCATCATCATCTAATTTCTTCTGTATTAAATCATAGCTTTCTGATAATACGGCGCCATTTTCCAAAAGATACTTTTGCACTCTTTCTACTGGGACCAATAAATCGAATTCGCTCAGGAATACAGATACTTTGTCAACAGGAATTTCTTCAACAAACAGAGATATTCTTACCCATGGAAAAGAACGCTGAATTGTCCAATTAATTATGACGTCAGTCCTTATAAAGTTACTAACACTGCCAGGATCTGGGCGATGGTACACAAATTGTTTTGTTAAGAAAGGAGTATGTAAACAGAAGCATATGGGGTCGACAAAAGTCACTGATTCCACTGCATTTGGGCAATATTTGCACATATAACTCAACCACGATGTTCCATAAGAGTGCCCAATGAAAGAGGCTTTCAAAAAGCCATGGGTCGCTAGCATGTGCGTTAAGTTTGAACCTACAGCTCCGGGAGACAAGACTGAGTGAGGACTCAACCAAGTTCTAAATCCTGTCACATATGGGATTTCAGGTAGAAACAAGGGGCGATTTAAATCAAGTAAACGATCTATCAAGGATAGGTAATAAATTAGACCGATACCAATTCCATGAACGAATACAACGGGTGAACGTCGATCTTCATCATCGTCTTCATAGTCTTCATCCTCTTCATGATAAGCATATATAGATGAATATTCTTTATCTTGAGCAAACTTCTCTGCAAACCGTTTACTTTTACTCGTGTCCAAATCTTCATTGACGTCCTCCATTCCTCTCATATCCTTACCAGGATGAAAATAATAAGATATTTGTCCAACCGTCTTCCTCTCAAATCCTTTTCTTTTCATTATAATTCTTAATCCACCCTCTGTTGCTGCCAAAATCAAAATATGAAACATGAGAGGGTACTGACTTACACCCAAAAGCGGATCGTACGAATATTTAGCGTATCTTTGTGGTTCATTCCTAACATTTAAATTCTTCTGGGCGAATCCGGTTGCTTTTACATACGCTTCTCTTGCCGAAGACTCAACTCTTTCCATAGCATCATTACACTGAGTTATTTTCTTCATCAACTCTGCCATCTGTTTAGAGGGGACAGCTGATGATATATCACGAGTCCGATCCAATAAAACTTGATATCCTTTCAATTGTTTTCGTAAATCTTTCTTTCTCCTAGAAATAAATTTGGCCATTTCTAATCGTCCTTTCATTTCTCGCATTGAATTCCATGCGTCCATTAGTTGTTGATGCGTCGCATGACCAATCGCAGAGAGTTGTTTATCTACATCGCCACCCCTATCAATTATATTATAGTAGGTTTGCTCATAAAAGTGTGTTGCATTCTCGTATAGATTGCTAGCGTTTTCATACATTTGGTTTGCTGTTGCCATAGCATTTTTCTCTGCGTGTTCTTTCTGGTTATTGATAAAGTTCCTAAAGCCTTTAACAGGATGAAATTCAGTGTTTTCAAGAATAGCCTTATATTGTTCATACATGGTTTTGTAATTTTCATACAGATTGGAAAAAAATGAAGGATGTGTTTCGTTGTGCGTATGAAATTGAAATTCTAGAAGTACAAGCAATAAAATGAGAGGACTTGTCGGGGGGCATACTCAAAAGGTCTGTTAAGGGAAAGTGTGCAGATGAACTTACTTTTTCTTGGTTTTGGTAGTTTTTTTTTTGTAATCTCTACTTTTACTGGTGAATCAGATAACTGGCTCAGTGAAAGAGAGGTAATGGATTCACTACTTAAGCTTTCAAGCTTGTCATCTTCATGAGAGTCATCAATTGCGCAAGATCCATCGCTCTTCTCGTTTACGAGCACCTCAATTTCAATTCCTTCGCTTTTGAGGCCAGAGGGGTCCAAAACTAACTTTTTCTTTATCATTTCGTCAAGGGGTTCATCTTCCATTGCTCCATACAGCTGTATCCCAATCCCTGTTTCCAATTCATTCATAAACAAGTTGAGTTGTCTCACCTCGATCGCACTCAAATGCTCTTGATTTCTTGCATCAAACATGCTCCATGCTATGAAATCTCTCACATCATATCTTGAAATATTGTCTAGTTTTTCGTCAAAGAACCAACCTGTTATGAAGGATATGTAATCATCTTTTTCACACTTCATTACGCGATCCCATAAAGTTTGCCTTTCATGTAACTCCAACAATGGAGCACTGCTCAGAGAAGCTTCTAAAGGGCATTTATAATTTAGGTATTGAAGTTTAATAATGAGAAAAATATAAAATAGAGCTTCCAGAATCGCCCAAGAATCCAAAAATGGTGTTGAACTATTGTGTATTCTATCTATCACACGAGAGAATCGAGGAAGGTAGTGAATCAAATTCTCTTTAATAGAAGTTGGGAATCTGTCACAAATTTCTCCCATCAAAGTGAAGCAAATATAGATGTATGCGATAGGGACAGAAAGCTTAATTGTCATGAAAAAGATCCCAACAGGCGTGTAGAAACCATCAACAGATGTTTCATAAGGAAGATCTTTGGTATGAATAGTAGAACTGTGACGTCTTGAGAAGTATCGGCGAAGTGGGAATGAAGGGTCAGAGAATGAAAATCCACTAAATTGACTTTGATCGTCATTTTGTAGCGAAGATAACTTTTTCAACGGTGTCCCAGGGGGTCGTTTTCTAGATTTGGCTGTATATGGAGCATTCATCACAAAACCTGAATTGACAAACGAGACAATTTCATTTCTGTGGTATAGTACTATATCCAAATTTTGTGTTTGTTTATCTATTGCCACATGGTATTGGCAATTTTGTTCTCCGTATCGCGTACTTACTGCCTATGGAAATGGAACGAAGGCAATATTCTTTGGGAGATCGTATGGAACAAACACCTTAAGTGTGATTGTAGTTCGTCCTAAATTCTTTGACTTTTGTGTAAATGCGGTAGGATTTCTGTCGTAGAGTGGGAAACATTTGTTACACAATAATTATAGCAGATTTCTACACATCCGGCTACGTGTACATTTATTCTAGTTACATAGTTATTGGATTCCATATTCACAAATTGTTGTTGTTGTTGTTGTTGTTGTTGTTGTTGTTGTTGTTGTTGTTGTTGTTGTTGTTGTTGTTGTTGTTGTTGTTGTTGTTGTTGTTGTTGTTGTTGTTGTTGTTGTTGTTGTTGTTGTTGTT
>Ga0209092_10000294_pt1 | contig 47949 bp, 29 predicted proteins | sample FraStrMetagenome_FD_187446 | JGI IMG/M metagenome (GOLD analysis project Ga0209092, IMG submission 187446) | Marine eukaryotic phytoplankton communities from Arctic Ocean - Fram Strait ARC3M Metagenome (SPAdes) (version 2) | ecosystem: Environmental > Aquatic > Marine > Oceanic | place: Fram...
GATAGTTCTCTATGCAAGGTATGAATGTTTTCTGAAAGAAGAGCATTAGCTGTCTGAATGAGTGACAGAAATAATAGGGGAAAAGTCCTTTTCATCGTATGTGTTGTTTGGTCAAGTTTGTGAGGAAGTGGTGCCGTTTGACATACTTTTCGTCAGAGTATTGGTAATAATACGTCGTAGAACACCACAGTAAATTTTTGAGACTTTTTTTTATTCTTTACCATTCAAAAATTACTGCTTAGTATAAGGTTTAGGCCATAGAAAGTCATTTTGGTCATATTTTTTTTTCATCCCATTACCTACTTTTCCATATGTAATAGAGAATGACAGTTATTCGCCGGTTTTGCTCATACACAAACTGGTTCTTTAAGGCTTAACGAAACATATTTCTGAAGCAACCTTTATTTCGTTTAACGTATCTGCATAAGCCCACGCGTTTTCCTACAAATCTGATTCACGAATGTAGATTTTATTTCAAAATATTACGTAAACTTTCTTTTCTGACGTTGAAAAAGCTAATTAAAAAATGGGTTCTTATAATTTAGTGAAACCCGATTCCTTTAATCAGGTTTTTGTAAACTTTTTGGGACCATGTTCATACGATACTGTCCTAAATATTGTGAAATGCAAGAAAATAGATCTATGTGTATTATTCAATACTAAAGAATGTGTACATTCATACTTCTCCTTTGAATCATTTTGATCTATGTTGAAGCAACAATATTAGGGAGAAAAATAGTGTGGGATTTTTGGACATGAGACATAAATTAAATAGGCGTATTTATCAAGATCAAGTAACGGGATAGAACAAAAAGCATGAACAAAAGATTTACCTGTCACAAAGAAAACAAACACGCGTAAAAAATTGTACTAAAAATATAGATTCTACACAATCTTGAATTCTATGCCATCTAAATCATGGATTTGATTTTACTAAGAATATGCTAGTAAGATTATCTTTTAAAATATATGAACAATAAAACAACCAGTTCATTTACGACAAATTTTAATATGTCGCTTTCAACCTCGCCTTCTCTATCCCCATGGCTAATTGGCCAGGCTCAAGTCCAACAAAAACCTGTTTCAAATGGATTCGGATTGGACATCCTACATACCATTGGTGACGGACCTGATGATGTTCGTGCCCTATTATACGACTTTGATTGTCAAAACCCCATTACAGGTCCAGAAGCCATTGGCATCTCCAATGAAACTTTCTCAGCTGTAAACGATATATTTTCCTATGAAGTAGATATTTATCCACTTAACATAAATAACAGCTCTTTGCTCACTTTGGATACTACCGACTCAATGACTGGAAAATCAGTTGGTCATTTAAAGTTCTGCAGTATCGTTATTACAGAAGTTAACTTGTCATCATCCGATCAAGATGATGATTCTTTGAATGTGAGCTTCCTCAAGACGCAGTTCATGCTAACCTTTAATCTGACCCAGAACGAGTTTTCCAACGAAGTGGAACTTGGTTTCCCCACTGCAATTTCTTCAGTTAATGTAACTCTCAATGTCAACCAAGTACAAGCACCGTCTACCATAACACAAGCGACAGTCATTGCTGGTATTTTTAACACAGTTTTGACAAATGTTCTCTCCACATTTCCCTTACCATTGAATACACAACTCTCTGTGACATCAATCCTCTTGAATCAATTTTTGTTCAGCAGCTTGTTCAGTGGAAGGAGGCTTCGAGGTCTCCAAACCAATGATTTTTTGACATTCGATTTCAGTCTTCTCCTTACATTTACCTGTACATCTACTATTGCTGAATGTCAAAATTTTCAGTCAACAACTATTGCAGATTTCATTGCAACTCTTTTAGCGGCACTATTGGCAGCTTTGTTGAATGGATCGTTACAGGAGAACATTCAGACTACCGCCACCACACAAAATGTAACTGCATTGCAAAATGCTACCGTTCCTGAAGACGGAAATCTAGTTTCAACCACTGTCAATCATGGTGAATTTTCTGGTTCAGTACCTGACGGATTGACTTTTGAAGTCTTCAATCAGTATTCGGTCACTGCGTGCCAATGCCACGACTTCTCGGTCCAATGCGTTACCGAGCCTACACCAATCAAACAAAACGAAGTCTTTGCTGTTTGCATCACACCAAGCTCAAACGATGTTCATATTTCTAACTTGGATATGACCATTACTGGTGATAACGGTTTCAGCTATTCTCCTGTTTCCTATGGAGAAACGACATATGCAGCCAATGCTCCAATCTCGCAAGTGCTTGAATATCAAGCAATGAATGTAGTTATGGTCAAAACTTTACTGGTTGGAGGGTTTTTCAATGTAGGAGGGGGGAGCAGTACAGTGTCTGTATCTGGAAACGCATTTCTAGAAAACTCGCCTGCTAAGACGAGTGCTAAAACAACAGGTGACTTCGAAATTGTCTTGCAAATTGATTCGGAAGTCAAGGAAGATGTGGCCGAAAAAGGTTGTTTCATGAAGTTCTTTTCTTCATTATTTCGTTGAAGTCAGCGATGATGGGCAGCGCATATTGTGTGGTTTCAATGCATTTTTTCGTAAGCTTTTTTTTGCAAAACCTTCAATTATAAGAACCATTTTATTACAACACTGATGCTTCGGATCTATTTATCATTTTTTATCAATAAAAATTATGACTTATTTTTGAATACTGTATGTTGAAATGGTATGAGAATAAGGTATGATAACGTTTTATTTTCATTGAAAGGCCTTTCCTTATCTTAAGCATACGATGATTATAAACGTTAAAGATTGAAACGAAAACATCAATCACGAATTAACAATGGACATTGAAGTATGCTTGTGTTGTGTGATTTCATAAATTAGATGTTGTTTGATTGAAAGATGCTGGTATTGGATTGAGTTCAAACTTTTGAAAGAGCCAGCATCTTTTCGTACGCTCGTTTGTTTATAGATTACAGTACAGTACAAAAGTTTAGAGATTTAAAAGCTTAACAGATTAACAAGCACACAAATAATTAAGTAAGCGTACTTCGCTAGGAAGATCACCAAAAATCAATCAAATGGTTTTCATGTATTTTTTATTCGATTCAACTCCTACAAATAACTGAGAATAATTTAAAATATATTTTTTTCAAGTACCGTACCTAATAATGGAGTAGTGTGGGTTTTTTTGCACTACTTGGATTGAGAAATCGTTGGGAACAGTAATGGACTATTTTGAGTATTATTTGTAGGCGTTGGGCCGCTTCGGGTATCGATTTTTGGTGGAACGAAATAAGGATCTGTCACGGTAGCTTATTGAGGTTCGACAATTCGTTAGACGACGGCTACATAAACTATACGTACGTATACACAACAAAATCATAAAAATTAAAACATGATTGCATATGTAATTCACAGCATGTATAGTCCTAACCTAAATTTTATTTCAGGCTTTATGGTCATTTCTTCTCCGAACATGTGCATAAGAAGGTTTTACATTACCTTAGTTTGTTTTCTGATTGAAAAATCCAGATTTTGAAAATACATATAGGTTCGCATTGCAATTTTGACACTCTACGTACGTGGATGGTTTAAACCAAGCTATGACCGTGCGGGAAAGGTGACATCTTTACTGCACGGTCTATCTGGTTTCAAAGGTTCCCTCGAAACAGTACTTATGTTCTGTCATAAAACCAATTATAAAATAAATTCATATCATAAGAGCACACGTAGATCGATTAATTCAAGGCTTTGGATTTTCTCGTATATAGTACCGTTTTGACCTAAAAGAAAGCAATAAAGGGCATATCCATTGAACTCTTTTTCCAAGCATTTTTTTACTAATGTGCACATACAGTATGCTTAGAGTACATTCAACACATTTTTCATCTGTTTGTGTCTGACTATAAAAGTTTTTTTGAAAGGCCAAATGGAGCCTAAAAATTATCATTTAATAAAGTTGTATTTCATTTCCTTGAATGGCATTCTATTATACTTTAATGCGATATGATTCACAAAGAAAATAATGAATCAACAAAAACTTACTCGTGATTGAATATTGTAAGTCTGAAAGGTACTTCAGAGGGCAAGGGGTATAGATACGTCAATCCATGCAAAAACTGGTCATTGAGAAAATCTGATATGCTCTTCTTCAATGTGTTGTTTTTAAATTGTCGTTCTGTTACACTTGAATAAGATTAAAAAACATATAGAAGAATTGCTGTCCATCTATAGAATATAAGCCGTGAATAGCAACTATCCTTGATGAGAAAGTACAAAATACAATGCAACACAATACACATGAAATTTCATTAAATGTGAGAAAGTTTTTAAATGAATATTAGAAAATAGTATGAAGCAGCAGGAATAAAATTCCCATCATTCATTCTCCTAAGTGCTTTCAAAAAAAGAAATTGATCAATTGTTTCTATTCAAAAAGACATAGCAAAACCAAAAGGGTTGTGCCGTGCAACGAAAATTTACTAAAAACGAATAGAGCGAATGATTTATCTAGACACATTAAGCAAGTGCTTTGGCAGACTCTAGAAATCTCTAACAACTAAATTAGTACAAAAAAGAAAAAAGAATATATTTGGTACCGTATGTTGATATAATCACATGATGACACATCAACCTATGACTAAAATATAGGATAATAATATGAAATTAAGTCACTTTGAATAGATTAAAAAAAATACTAATAACATAACAACCATAGAAATATCCATAACATTCTTTTTTTTATTCCACAATTTTATGAATCATTCGATTTCCGCATATTACAAATTATAACTATGGCGCTTTCCTCCTCCAAGCTGCCTTCTCTATCCCCATGGCTAATTGGCCAGGCTCAAGTCCAACAAAAACCTGTTTCAAATGGATTCGGATTGGACATCCTACATACCATTGGTGACGGACCTGATGATGTTCGTGCCCTATTATACGACTTTGATTGTCAAAACCCCATTACAGGTCCAGAAGCCATTGGCATCTCCAATGAAACTTTCTCAGCTGTAAACGATATATTTTCCTATGAAGTAGATATTTATTCACTTAACATAAATAACAGCTCTTTGCTCACTTTGGATGCTACGGACTCAATGACTGGAAAATCAGTTGGTCATTTAAAGTTCTGTACTATCGTTATTACAGAAGTTAACTTGTCATTATCCGATCAAGATACGAGTAGTGAAGACTCTCTTGACGTCAGCTTCCTCAAGACACAGTTCATGCTAACCTTCAATCTTACTCGTAATGAGTTTTCCAACGAATTGGCCCTTGAATATCCCACATCAACTTCTGCGGTCAATGTAACTCTGAATATCAACCAGGTACAAGCACCGTCCACCTTCACGCAAGCCCAACTCATCGCTGGAGTCTTAGCAACAGTACTGACAAACCTATTGAGCACGTTTTCTTTCCCCCCGGGAGTTCAATTCACCGTAACTCCAGTTCTTTTGAACAGTTTATTGTATAATGGTTTATTAAGTGGAAGGCGACTTCGATCACTGCAACCTGCACAAAATTCTCTGAGTATTGAGTTTACTATCACTCTGATTTTTCAATGTGCTACGCTGTTCGAGTGTCAAACTACTCAAACAGGATCAATAACAGATTTCATGATAGTTCTACAACAAAATCTTTTAGCTGCTCTACTGAGTGGCTTTATACAGACAGAAATTCAGACTACTGCCACCACACAAAATGTAACTGCACTGCAAAATTCTACCGTTCCTGAAGACGGAAATCTAGAATTTACCTCTATCGATCACGGTGGTTTTATCGGACAAGTACCAGATGATTTCAGCATTGAAATATTCAATCAGTATTCTGCCACTGCGTGTCAATGCCACGACTTCTCGGTCCAATGCATTACCGAGCCTACACCAATCAAACAAAACGAAGTCTTTGCTGTTTGCATCACGCCAAGCTCAAACGATGTTCATATTTCTAACTTGGATATGACCATTTCTGGTGATAACGGTTTCAGCTATTCTCCTGTTTCCTATGGAGAAACGACATATGCAGCCAATGCTCCAATCTCGCAAGTGCTTGAATATCAAGCAATGAATGTAGTTATGATCAAAACTTTACTGGTTGGAGGGTTTTTCAATGTAGGAGGGGGGAGCAGTACAGTGTCTGTATCTGGAAACGCATTTTTAGCGAATTCGCCCGCCAAGACAAGCTTCACGACATCTAGTGCTTTCGAAATTGTTTTGCAAGTCGATGTTGACGTCATGGTAGAGGAAGAAGAAAATTCAGCTGGGAATTGTTTTATGACGCTTTTAAGGTCATTTTTTAATTAGTTGGTCACCACAACGAATTTCTTTGCTTTTTTCATTACATTTTTTCTGCAAAGTTAGAATATTTATCTTTTTCTCAATTAAAATTTAAGATTTGCTCTCAGAAGCTACTTTTGATTTCATCATTTATCTTTTGCGGTTCATTCTTAATTAATGGTATATCCAAAATAAACAGAGTAGTAAGTCTGATGATAGGGTTGTATAGGGGAAATGAAAAAATCAAAGATAATTTCTTGTCAATTAAAATGATGAAGTTTACTATGCACTCATCAAATCTTTTTCTATCCATTTCTCGCAATTCAATTTGTGTCATCTATGCTTGAAATGTATAGGTAGGTTCTTGTCGAAATAAAAACATAGCTATTTCATAGATGCATTTGATTCATTTCTCAAATTGTCTTGCGTTTATTGGTGGTCCTCTGGATTCACTCCTACATTTTCAATGTTTCAACAACAGATAACCGAGTGATCTCTATGAAAATTGAACTTACCCAATTTATCAAGATAATCTTAATTTTGAGATCTCGAGGTATCATTTGGGGGTTTTAAGTGTCATCGGCTCATAATTCATATCTAAAAATATGCTTGAACCCTTTCTCGTAATCGTTTTCGCCGCTCACATGATATTTCCTACTATTTATGATTATGCAACTACTCATTGTTTCATAAAGTATCGTCGAAATAGATTGAGAAGCTAATGTGATTGACACGGTAAGTATTTGGGCCATACGAGAACACCCCAAGCACATTGTTATTTAATTTGCAGGGTCTAAATCATTACATTCGATTTATTAGCACACGATTACACCCTTGATCTCACCGAATTATGCCATTCGAAAGACTAGATAATGTATAGATTGTTGCTTTCGTTTAGTTTCCTGAGCATGGAAAAATGTGTGTTGATCGTGCAGTATAAAATCCTGGTCCAGATCTTTTGAAAAATATTCTTTTAAGTGATGATGAATTTTTTGAATATAGAAGGGATAAAACAACGATTTTTTCTCACTTGGGAGATTCATTTGAAATTCCGAACAAGTGTGAACGACACAAAAATATGACTACCATAAGTATCATCTTGATTCGAATAAAAGTTGTACGTAGAGATAATCAAGCAAAGTTTTATGATCTGCCCTTTATGAAAGCTTTTGAATGATGTCCAAATGATGATGAATAAAAATCTTGCAAGATGGAAAGAAGCTCGTTACATATTCGACGTTCTAACGTCGTCTTCTAAGCAAGGTTCATTCGAAAGCGCTCTTTGGAGGATTTCAGATTATCATGTCACAAGAGACAGCTTTATACAAACCATCATTGGAGAATTTACGATAAATAGGAAATTCAAAATTGATAGTCACTTGGGTAGATTATTTGATTGCTTTGCAAACAAACAAAATGAAGTCGATTTTCGTCTTATTTTGTGTACTTATTTGTGTCTTTTATATTCAAATTTTGTATTGGATAATCCCAGAAGGATTATCTTCAAGCTGTTTGACGTATTTTCTGCCTCAAATGATGAAAAAATAACATTTGAAGACGCGGCAAACTTGCTCAGTATTGCAGTAGTATCGAAAAAGGAATATGATGTAATGAGGGAGAGATTAATAAAAAAGCTTAAAGAGCTGTGTCTGATTCCAGTACATGGTCCAATACCTGTTTATTACCAAGTTTCAAAAACTGTCCTGAACAGTGTTTTAGATATTGATCCAGGGATGCTCTTAGATTTTCGAGATCATTTGTTTCAACAAATCGACAAATCAAAACAGCTTAGTATGCTTGCTCGGAAGGAAGAAATATCACTAAAGCAATTTCTATGTAAATCACGCAAAATCAAGCTCAGCCACATTATATTCAGATGGACTTATCGTTTACAACTGCAATGTATAAAAAAGTGGAAGGATTTTAAGAATAATGAAGTTTTACGCAAAAAATCATCAGAATGGATGGTTATGTGGCTAACGCAGCTTAGGCTTAGACAATGGAAATGCAAAGCTAAAAAGAACGTTTCGGTTTATTACAAGAACCAACTTGCTGAAGAGAAAGGAAAACATAAAAGATTGGAAAGATATTTTCATCAATGGATGAAATATATTATTGTCACTAGAAGAATCAGTTTTGCTTGTAAATACACTAGCAGAGAATTCAAAAGAATGAATCATGGATTTGGTCTTCTTCGTGTTCTATGTCAACAAGCAAATTTGAGGTTATATTTTGCTACTTGGTCCTGTATAACGCACATGGAAAGAAAGATGGAAGAAGCACGACAATTTTCTGAAATGAAGCAAATAAAACGGTCCTTCATTTTATTCAAAGAGACTTCAAAGGTGAACATAAAAGAAAGGAGAAACGAGAAAAAAGCTGCGGACCAACAAAATTGGCTTTTGCGCCAATTGAATGAAATTGAATTATATGCTCTCCGACAGAAACTAGAAATAGAAGAAGAGAAAAATCTGGGAGAGCAAAGAAAACAACATGAAACTTTATATAGTGATAATATGGTACAACAGAAAAAAAGAGCTGAGCAAAAGACTGAAGATAAATACACTCGCGATGTACAAGAAGAAAAAAGACGAAACAGAGCAGCAACACAAAAAGTTGCACTGATGTCATTGCTTGAAAATGAGTGGACTCTGAAACGTGAAAAAATGGAAAAAGAAAATATAATGCAAATGGGGTTGTTCCTTAAAAATCCTGCTTCAAAAGAAATCATATCAAAAGCGTTGAAATCGTTAAAACGAGACTTTTTTTATCCTTCATCAAAGGAAAAAGAAAATGTGGAAGATACGTTGGTATCACTTCCTCACATATGCGCCTCAGTGATTGATGGAAAATTATTCAAAAATGGTATTTTGGTTAACGACTTCGTAATGAATATATATCAAAAGAATGGTGCAACTCCTAGGCTCACTTTTGTTGAGTTTTTAAATTTGATCAAATCTTTCAATATCGACGTTTCTAATTTTCTCATCAGATCTCTTTACATGGAAGTAAGCTCTAATGATGTTAATGATATAGCCAATGATGACAGAAGGTTAATCGAAATTGACAAGTTACAATTATGTTTTAGTCAATCGTTTGTGCACAATGGAGAACAGGGCTCCCCATGGAAGAGATATATTAGTCCTGCGCATCAAGTATTGCTATATCACAATGTTGTCAATGATAAAAAAGTTATGGATTATGAAATGAACAATAAAATTTTCCGTGAAATCGTTCACGAAAATCTTAGAACAGCATCTTTGCTGAAGATGCGCAAGACCTTTCCAGGCAAAAAACAAGAGTATTTTAAATTGGCAATGGAAGACCAAGCTGCAAAAACAATCCAAAAAATGTATATGAGATGGAAAAGAAAAAAAACACAGTTTCAAAAAAATTGGAAACAATATATTAAGGCGTTCAAACTACAGAGAAAAGAACAACAATTAGCAGGGACAAAATATTTGCACACGAAATAAACCATTTTCTCGTAAAATTTCCGCTTTTGCTTTCTCCTAACTTTCAATATGGTAATCCTTGTGTGGTCATAAGATCACTTGAGGAATTCTAAAAAAATCATTTTTTGGGAAATTTTCATGGATGTGTACAGAATTCTTTGCTTATACTCCAGTTCTAGTCCCAACACCAGCCCTGTACTTTAAGGCAGCGTTGTACTCTCCATTGTATTTGTGTGATGTAGAAAGCATGAGATCCAAGTCTTTCATGCGCTCAGTTAATTTCATGCATTGTTCTATTCGTGTAGACAAATCTTGTTGCCCATTTTGTACTTCGGATGCAACTGATGATGAGGATCCTTTCAAAGGAAAACGAACTACTCCTTCCTCTTGGTCAATTATGGCCCTCAAATATGGTCTGTTCTCCCTTCCATTCCGGCAATTAAGAAGTATAGTTTCTTGCTCTATCAATTTTTTTCTGATAAAAGCTTCAGCCTCGTTTGCATTACTTAGATGAAGTTTTTTTGCTAATTTCGAGAGGGGAATTTCTTCGTACAAGGCAACAACCCGCTTTAATTTTTGTGGTAGCATCATCAAATCTTGGACTTGGTTCACTAGACCCCAGTTTCCATCAAATTTGAATACTGGTTCCATTATCCTTTTGATTTTATCAAATCGTTCATAATTTCCGTCAATGAACTCATTGACCAATTCACGATAGCAACTCATTTGATGAGTCTTTTTGTTTCCTAATTTTTGCTGCTTTGAAGTAGAGTTGGATTGATCAAGTGCATATGAAACTCTCTCTTCAGCAGTCATACCAAACCAGGAGTCGGCGTGTCCACCAGCTGAAGAACCATCTAAAATGAATGAAGATGTCGAGGCGTTTTTGAAATATTGTATCACAACAGGTGAACAACTCTTAGGTAAATGTAACACCATGTCTTTCATGCTATGACGCCGACCCAAAGTATCTCTCTTGAGAATATTACCAATTCTGCTTCTACTATCGTTTTCAGGTGAATCATGCTCGTCTTCCAAAGAGTTTGCTCCGCGATCATTTACTTGAAGGGTACCATCAGCCTGTTTTTCTTGTCTACCTTCCTCTTCCAAAAGTATGCATTTCACCAATAAATACTTTTTACAGCATTCTATGGCGATAGCGCTAATAACATGACTTGGCATGGTCAAACATGTTTCAAATGATAGTTTCGCATCATGGTATCGCCTTAGACCTAGACGCGCCATACCTAATAAATAGAAATAACGTAGGTATTGTTCTGCTGTAATGGAGGATTTTACTTTATAAGGTTGAACAGAGAGTACTGGGTAGCGGTCTGTAAATTGACAAGCGTAGGTGTAATGTCCCGCAGAAATGCAAGCTTGAAGAAGTTCTGTGTGCGAAGCAGTGAGAACGTGTGCAGATTGGGAATTGTTCGTCAAAACGTCATTGTTCACCCTTCCTTGTTTGTTGAAAATGTCCTTTTGCTGTACATTGCTTTCCTGTACACTTTCGACGTAAAGATTATGAGAAGCAAGATCTATTTCTTGACAAGAGATTGCTAGCTGAGCCAACACTGGTATAATGCCTGATTTGGAGATATCACTCCGATGACGACATTGGGTAACGGCGCAACCAGCAGCCTATGTAGTTAGGATAAAAAAAAAACGATCATTAAGGTCAAAATGTGTAACTTGACATATAATACCGAATATCAAACATTTATCCAAATTATGCAAGAAAGAAAGAAACTGTTTCACATACATACCTGAATAACATCAGATACAAGACGCTGCTCTGAACCATGACTTAGTGGGTGGACATCAGCATTGACCATGTTTGGATTTGCATTTTTGCTACCTTCAAAGTCCACGTCGTAGTTAATTGGATCGTGTAAAATTGCCATCAAATTAGGAACATGCAAAGCTGTAGCTTTAAGATACAAAAAGCATTGATCAGGTGTGGCGCTCATTGAGGCAATATGAGTTGCTTTTCCTGAGAGTAGTTGAACTGCATCCCTTGCTGACCCTGTAAATGGTCTCGCAAATAGAGCTCGAAATACTGATTCAAGTGGAAGGTTTTGAGATTGAGACATTCGTTCCTGAGTGGCAGAAGAGGAGGTGTGTTTGTTCCTAACAGCAGGAGGCTTGACAGGATCGTTTGACATGTTAGTGATTTTTTTATACTAACTTAGGTAGATACTATTTTGAATGCTCTTGCTTGTGAAACGAAAAATTTGCCCTTGCAAAATAAAATCAATCAACGATGAATATCTTCAAAACTTCAATTGATACAGCAGATTACTTTTGCCTTTAGATCAGATTTCTATTTTAATAACGAAGGTCTCAATAATATAAAAAACTGCAGCTTTGGATTTGTAGTAACTGAGTCGGTACGATAGAGTGTCCCTATGTTTCTACAGTATGAGTACGTATAAAAAAGCGCCAAATCTTATCTTTTCATCGGCAAAGAGATACACCAATCAAGAAAATATCCAGGCTTTGTCATTACCTACAATGTCTATTACAGATCTATTCATCATACTTGCATCTACTCCTATAGTGTTGGCCATATGCTTCATCATTTATTGTCGCTTGAAATTTCACAAAAATCGATCCCTTGCGAAAGATCGTTTTTCGTCTTCAACCTTGAGACATACTTCTCATCATGAACACATCGAATCTCCAGGTGCCATCATCCAAACGAAAGTGATCGGTTTTTTCCACCCTCATTGCTCAGCAGGGGGAGGTGGAGAACGAGTTTTATGGAAAGCTATACAAGTTTTGGGTGATATACAGAGTGAATCGATGAGGTACAAATCACCTGTTCAATGGAATGTTGCAATTTTTACGACAGACCCGTTTCATGAAAATTATCATAAGGGTAAGATATTTAGGAATGATTTAAAAATGAATGTCAAATTCACATCAAATTCACATCAGTATCGATTTTCACATTTGAATCTTGGTTTGTTGTTATGAGTGTAGATATTTTGAACCACGTTTCAGATAGATTTTCTATTGCATTTTCCCCTTCTCTCCCAATCAAATTCATCCACATTGAAGATAGCTCATCGAAAGGTATGCTTTTGAATCTTTTTTATTTTCCAGAATGTGTCTATTTTTGGAATCTCAAAACATTGTTTCTGTTTGTTTTCGTTTCCATTAGATTCCAAAGTCTTTCGGAGATTTTCGATGGTTATGGAATCATTGAGCACAATGAAACTTGCATGGAAAGCACTCAATGCATTGACACCTGATGTGTTTCTGGACACTACTGGTTGTGCTTTCACTTATATAGTTGCAAGAATACTTGCAAATTGTAAAGTTGGTGCATATGTTCATTATCCTACTATTAGTACCGTGAGTATTTTCAACTATGAAAGATTGTGCTCATTCTTCAGAACTTTTCATTTGCTTCCTTCATGATATCCTATTTTCTCGTGGGAATGTAAAACATCTAAATTGTATCACCATATTTACTGATCCATAGGATATGTTATCTCTTGTATGGGATAGACGACCAACCTACAATAATAACCCCCAAATTACATCCAATCGAATCATGACATATGCAAAACTAACATATTACGCAATCTTTGCCTTCGGATATGGGTTTGTCGGGAGTTTGGCACATCTTGTTATGGTGAATTCAAGTTGGACTTTTGGTCATATTGTTTCATTATGGCGATTTGCGCGGGATATCAAAATTGTTTATCCTCCCTGCGATACGAAAAATTTGGAAGATTTACCACTATCATCACGAAATAATTTTATTTTATCAATAGGCCAATTTCGACCAGAAAAGGATCACGAACTGCAAATTCGATCTTTTGCTAAATTCATGAAACGACTACGTGAAGAAAACTGTTTAGGAGATGGAGATGACATAAAGTTAGTTTTAATTGGAAGTTGTCGTGGAAAATCTGATGAATCAAGAGTTCAATACTTACAAACATTAGCAACACAATTGGATGTAGCTGATCAAACAAAGTTTATTATTAATCAACCATTTTCTGTTCTAAAAGAATGGTTAGGAAGATCTAGTGTCGGTATGCATACAATGTGGAATGAGCATTTTGGTATAGGAGTCGTCGAAATGATGGCTGCAGGATTGATCACTATTGCACATAACTCCGGGGGGCCAAAGTTGGATATTGTGGTCCCGATAGACGGACAACGGACGGGATACTTGGCGAGTTCTGAAAGTGAATATGCAAATTCAATGTACCAAATATTCTTTTGCAACAGCGATGATGAAAATACAAAAATTCGATCGTCGGGGCGGAAAGCATCACGGGCGTTTTCAGATGAGGTATTTGAAGCTTCATTCAAATCTGCTCTTCTTTCATCAAACATTCTAAAATAACTTAGAAATATAGAAAAGCAAAACAGCTATTATTGCAAATATAGATTTCAATTGATGCGATGGTGCAACTTTTCTGAATGAGAAATGACTATACTATAATGTAATTTTCATATTCTGTGGCATTAACAAAATATATCCTAGTTCCGTAGTGCTAATATTTTTAAATTATGTTCGATGTTATACATTGCATGATGTGTTGACAATCAGTAGTGTTCGATATCTAACACTTTGAATAAATTGAGGAAACATTTCATTTTGAATAATGATACATAAACTTGGTTGCTAAACTTCCACAAATAATCTGCTGATAATCTATCAACTAGCAGTGTGACACATATCAAAAAGTAACTTTTCCAAAAGCATATCCCAATGAACTTCAATCATGAGATCACCAATTCGTTTTAATCTCCAACTTGCGTCGGCCAAATCTCGCGCATAGATTGAAAAGCCTTCCAAACATGCTTTGTCAATCGCAGATTTGGTAATGCTTGATTTTATTCTATCTTGTTTTGTTTTTTGAACATTGTGAGGAACGGATTTCAAATTATCTGATGCAATACCAGTTCTCATGTGCAAAGGCGAAAAAGAAGTACCGGTGCTTATATCCGATGAGGTGTCGTCTGCACAAGACAAAATGGTTATAGCAAAAAAGTCTCGAATTCTTTTATCTAGAAGTTTAAATACCGAATCCTCTCCCCTCAGTACGGCCTCGCAACGTTGCAACAATAAATCTTTCTGATTTTGATCTAATTGGCGGTGCTGGCTAGATTTTGAAGACGACGAACCAAAGCAAACAAGAGCATCAAAAAGCGCAAAAATAGCTTCCTTCAACATATCAGTCATTTCGTTCCCATCTTGACCCCTCCCCTTCGCCATTGCTTTTGTCAGTAAATCTCGTTCTTTTTGAATAGTATCACGACTAAGAAAATTATGTGTCTTTCGTAAACCTTCGCCATTACCAGATACCGTAAGGATTTTAGATGCCATACAGCATTGCAAAGCTAATGCAGATCCTGTTACTGATAACTGGGCTACTCTACGAATGCTGGATAATGTTTGTGTATCAAATTTTAGAATTTCTGGTAAATGCAGAGGTGTAGAAGCGCTGGAGAATATGATTGATTGGACAATACCTTTTTGCAGCACATAATGAATTCGTTGCTTTTTAGAAAATGATGAAAATTCTTGACTTAATGATAAAAATTGTTGAACCCAAGTGTAAGTATGAGGTGTTGCTCCTTTCACTTGACTTAATGAGCTAATTTGTGGAATGGCACATTCTTTTTGGAAATAGTATTGTTTCCATAAGATCCCCATCGAATTCTTATTCAACCTAAGTTTAGGTACAAGGACCTGACGCATATGAACACTTTGAATATCCATTTGGCAAAAATTAGTTTTTTGTACAATATATGCTGTTGAAATGATTGCGAACCTAGTTCCATCTATATCAACTGATGAAGGAGAAGGTGTATAAGAGATGAATGGTTCCGACAGGTATTTCGTTGCCATTTGTAACCACTCAGACGTTGTTTCATTTTGATCAGGTGCCTCAAGATGTAACAATGCTTCAGCTGCTTTAATTACTGGAGTAAGTAAGGTTGCTACATTAGAGGATGTAAAATTGTGCTTTAGAGTTTCCTTTCGCACTAAGTCATCATCCAAAAAAGAATGCAGGTCTGTTCGGTTGGGTACAAGTTCACGGATAGATTTGAAAAGATCTTTCAACATATCTTGCATTGACAAGAAATTCCCTTTTTTTATTATATCCTCGTATATTCGATCAAAAAAGGCTCTTCTCATGGTATTTCCAATTTGATCTGCAATATTCAAGGTTGGATTTAAATTTGCAGAATTTGAAACTGATACGTTTGACAAATTTTGTACACAGTGATTTTTTGCAAAAGTTGTAAAAGATGAATTCGGTCGATCTGAATTGTTTTGAATGTGTCCAGTCAAAGCGATCTTTGGAAGATCTTCTTCATCTGTAAGAAGTATCCGATGAACCAATTCAGGAGGAAATTGATCGGGGGTGAATGGGAAACTTTCCATGACTCAATTTCAAACGAATTGAAGGCGTAGGGTTTCTTCTTTGTGCGATCTGGAATTCTATTGATATTTGAAGTGCTCTGAATTGAACTTTTATGCATTGAAATGGAAACTTTTTCTCTGCGACTGGTTTGAAATTGTCAAATCATTATTAAGAAAATTATCATCGCTGTACTTGATCTAAAGTGACTGAACAAACCGCAAGAATCGAATTATTTTAATTAATCGGTAACATAGATGTATTTTCAAACGGAGGAAGAGGGGCGGGACCGAACAAGACTTTTATTGATTAGGAAACGAAAAGAGAACGCGTGTGCACACTTGACGTTAAGTAGGACTAATAAAATTCAATTGATTAGAGTCATATTTTTGAAAATTTATGCTGATTAAGTTACAACAGCAGAGATGACACCACACTAAGTACAATCATATGGGTTCATACTTATTCTATAGAATTCTCTACTATTAGCCAATATCAAAATTTCATGCAGGGCTCAATATCATTATCGATCGGATTGTTTCTATGCAAATCTATTCCAATCTCAAAAAATCTATTAATTTTATCAACTCTTTCCTATTCCATAAACTTCATCTATTTTGGAAAAGCAACACTTTTATATCAAGGTCGAATTGAACAACATTTTACTGTGAAATAGAAAGAAATTAGATCCTTTAGATAAAAAACTAACAAATATGAGCGACGACAAAAGGTAAGGAATGCTGTTTGAGACCTTAGATTTCTCTTGTTAGTGAATGATTACTTTCGAAGGCTTTTCTTGATTGTTAACGAATACGCTTCATAACCTTACTAATTCTTTCGTTTATAACAACTGGTCTCTACTATTTTTTTTCGGTTGTATCCACATTTCAATTACTTTATTCCTACAGCAAAGATATTGATATGAAGGATGCAATTCTTTCCTCAGGTTCTAAAAAACGTTCTCCAAATCGCCTCATCGTAGATGACGCTACAAACGACGATAATAGTGTCATCTCTCTCTCCCCAGCCAAAATGGAAGAACTCCAACTTTTCCGTGGTGATACTGTTCTCATTAAGGGAAAGAAAGGACGCGACACCGTGTGCATTGTACTTGCAGATGAGACATGTGATGACTCAAATGTCAGAATGAACAAAGTCGTACGTAAGAATCTTCGTGTTCGATTGGCAGATGTTGTAACTGTCACCAGTTGTGGTGATGTTCCATACGGAAAACGTGTACATATTTTACCTTTGGATGATACTATTGAGGGAGTTTCTGGAAACTTGTTTGATGTTTACCTGAAACCTTATTTCCTTGAGGCTTACAGGCCAGTGAAAAAAGGCGATTTGTTTATTGTGAGAAGTGCGATGCACCCAGTTGAATTTAAAGTAGTCGAAACAGACCCTGCACCATACTGTATTGTGGCCCCTGATACAGTTATTCACTGTGAAGGTGAACCCGTGAAAAGGGAAGATGAAGAGAAGCTTGATGATGTTGGTTACGACGATGTTGGAGGTTGCAGGAAGCAAATGGCTCAAATTCGTGAGATGATTGAATTGCCTCTCAGACATCCAGCACTTTTCAAAACACTTGGAGTGAAACCACCAAGAGGAGTGCTACTTTATGGTCCACCTGGTAGCGGGAAGACACTTATTGCCAGGGCAGTGGCGAATGAAACTGGAGCGTTTTTCTTCCTTATCAACGGACCCGAAATTATGTCAAAAATGGCCGGAGAGTCCGAATCTAATTTGAGAAAAGCATTCGAAGAGGCTGAAAAGAATGCACCTGCCATTATTTTTATTGACGAAATTGACTCTATTGCGCCAAAGCGTGAAAAAACAAATGGAGAAGTTGAGCGACGTATCGTGAGTCAATTGCTGACACTCATGGATGGTTTGAAACAACGTGCTTCCGTTGTTGTAATTGGAGCTACGAATCGACCCAATTCTATGGATGCTGCTCTTCGTCGTTTTGGACGTTTCGATCGTGAAATCGACATTGGAGTTCCTGATGAAAACGGAAGGTTGGAAGTTTTCAGGATTCATACCAGGAATATGAAACTTGATGAAGATGTTGATCCTGAGGCTATTGCTAGGGAGACTCATGGTTTCGTTGGAGCTGATATTGCCGCTCTTTGTACTGAAGCCGCCATGCAATGTATTCGTGAAAAAATGGATCTCATTGATATTGAAGATGAAGAGATCGATGCCGAAATTTTGGACAGTATGGCCGTGAATCAAGATCATTTTAGGCATGCCTTGGGAGTATCAAATCCATCTAGTTTGAGAGAAACTGTTGTCGAAGTGCCCAATATTACTTGGGATGATATTGGAGGTCTTCAGGATGTCAAAGTAAGTTGTTTATTTCCCTTTTTTCAAGTGTTACACTTGTTTTGTGACGTTTATTAACAAAGTCCTTTTATTTATTTTGTACTATAGCGCGACCTCAAAGAGCTTGTTCAATATCCTGTTGAACACCCTGAGAAATTCGAGAAATTCGGAATGTCTCCTAGCAAAGGAGTTCTCTTTTATGGACCACCGGGTTGTGGTAAGACTCTAATGGCAAAAGCTGTAGCTAACGAATGTCAGGCCAACTTCGTTTCAATTAAGGGTCCTGAATTATTAACCATGTGGTTTGGAGAATCTGAAGCAAACGTCCGTGATGTCTTCGAAAAGGCGAGACAGGCTGCTCCATGTGTACTCTTCTTCGATGAATTGGATTCTATCGCTCAACAGCGTGGAGGAAGCTCAGGTGACGGAGGAGGTGCAGCAGATAGGGTAATGAACCAGCTTCTTACTGAGATGGATGGAGTTGGATCTAAAAAGAATGTTTTCATTATTGGTGCTACAAACAGACCCGACATTATTGACACTGCATTGATGCGTCCTGGTCGTTTGGACCAACTCATTTACATTCCAATGCCTGATTATGAATCAAGGTTGTCTATTTTGCGTGCAACTCTTCGTAAATCACCAGTTTCTAAGGATGTTGATCTTGCATACCTTGCATCTCAAACAGATAAATTCACTGGAGCCGATTTGACTGAAATTTGCCAAACTGCCTGTAAGATTGCAATTCGTGAGGAAATCGAACGTGATATTGAGCGACAACGCATGCAAGAAGAGGCAGGAGATGACATGGAGGCTGATGATGATGACGACGATGATGATCTTATGCCTGAGATTCTTCCCAGACATTTTGAAAATGCGGTACGTGAGGCGAGGAGAAGTGTCTCTGATAGGGATTTGGCACAATATGCCTCCTTTGCACAAACGTTGCAACAATCCAGAGCAGCAGTAACAGGTGCATCTGGTGGAAGTTTGGCAACATTTGCTTTCCCAGCACAAAATAATGCCACCGGAGCCGTTGCCGAAGCTGAAGAGGAGGAAGATGAAGACGATCTTTACAGTTAAACCAAAAACTTTGTTCTCAGCTATCTGACTTTCGCTTTGAAAGCGTATCTTCAATGATTAATTGTATTTAAGAAAGAATTATTATACCGAATTTTGTCTTGTCACTTTTTCCAATTCTGTTTTAAAAGTTTTTGTATCAAAGAAATAATGAACATATTTGAAATTGTCTCTGATGTTGCATTGTCACTTGCACGTATTATTCAAAAAATAATAGATTATGAATATATTGAACAAACGTCATCGTTCTTATTTCACATAGTTACGTCTAATGCAGTTGATTGGTTCAAGTTCCAAATGCCTGACACTTCTATTTTGAAAACGCCAACATTACCGTGCAATGTTATTCTTGAGGAGCGCCATTTTATATGTATCGAGCATATCGCTTCGAATCCACACTAACAATGCATTTGTGACTAGTTCTTTTCAACAGATCCCAACCCTTACCGCACAATCCAAACTCAATCGAGCGAATAGTTTCAGTTCACAGAAGGATGCATTAGGACAGTTTCAGTCGATTGTGTTTTCAGCGTCTTCATGCGACAGCGAGAAAGCGAAGGAGGATATAGAAAATTCTAATGAGACACAAGCAAAATGGGCGAAATATGCTCTCTTCATTTCATCCTTCGGGGAAGGCGTAGAAAATTCTCCTGATGCGCAAGAATTTCTCAAGAGCAGAATCATTTATTCCATGGTGGCAAAACACATCAAATCAAAAGAGACTTCTTTGAAAGAGTCTGTTATAGCTAGCCCTTGTAACGGCCCTGATATAGATAAGATGATCGAATTAGAGGAAGCAGACAAAGAATTTCAAAAAGAAACTAGCGATGCCAATGAAATGTTGGCCAAACTAAAAGCAGAATATGAAATCCAGAAAAGCTCGGCTCTTGATCTCCGTGTGTTATATATTCCAACAGCAATGTACGCACTTCGTGCAGATAGTGCTAATAGTCCTGGTAAACAACGACAACGAGCTAGAGCTGACGGAAAGAAAAGAAGAACCATAGTATTAAAAACATTGGAGCAGTTGTTCGATCAAGGTAAATTAGTTACAAAAATACTTTTTCTACACTGATGAATATTTTTGTTCTCACTTAAAACACTATTCTTTAAAATAGTCAATGTTTTGGGTGTAACCCTTGATCTTGATGACGGCTCTATTAAACAACCCACAGGATCAGACGATTTGAACAAATTTCCTTCCGTGAGTACATTTTTTTCGCATCAATAAATTCTCTGATATAGTATCAAGCTCGATATTAATAGATTTGCGTTATTTAATTTTTGTTGGCGTAGGACGGTCTTGAAGCGTTTCAAAGCTGGGATCCTCATTTAGTTTATGTTGAGGGCGGAAATACTTTTTGGTTAAAACATTGCATTGATAAGGGTAATTGGGGACAGATTATCCAAAATGCATGTACAGGTAATGACGCAGCTGTCTACTGTGGGAAAAGCGCTGGTGCAATCGTAGGAGGTAAATTAGTTGAGACTGCAACATGGAAGGTAAGTATTTTGTTTTTTTGACTTCCTCGAGTTTTGCATTTTTAAAAGTTGCTGACTCTTTATTTGATATCTAATATTTCATGCTTTTTTAAAAGGGATGGGACGATCCTTCAGTTGTTGAGGAAAAAAGTTCTTATGAAGAATGGAAGGATGTTAAAGGCTTTGAATTTATTGGAGAAACTTCTATCTTTCCACATATGGATGATAAATGGGAAGATCTAGTGAAAGAAAAGAAAATAAATAAAAAATACGAACAGGTTTTGCCTTTGAGAGAATGGGAAGCATTCTGCATAGATGGTGATTCAAAAGCTACTTTTCTGTACAAGGGGGTTCATTAGGAATGAGTTGATTGACACTCTAGTGTTACTTTTAAGAGGTAACATTAAATTAGCAATTTTTAATTCTGCTGTAGTAATTTTCTCTACCAACACCTATGTACTGTACGTATGTAGACGATAAGTACTTTTTATTTATACCAACTCTACTTATTCAGAAGCACAATGTTCGTAGAAAAGAAATGCATGAATCATCACAAATGTAATCCAATAAATGACGTATATATTAGGAATGTCAGAAGACTTTAGGTGTAGACGTCCGGTACTAAAAATTCCTTTTTTTTGGGTCTCCTTTTCGCTTTCTGCCGTGTTTGCGAAAGTTTTTGTGTTCGAGGAAAATACTTCCCTCAAACGAACACATCTTGATTGTGTCAAATGTGTCGACTATTCCAGACGTTTACATTCACCTTAATTTGTTTTTCATTTGCATACAGCTTTAGCACATACCCAAACACTAGATCAAAAGCTTATACTTCTGCCAGAAATAAGCAAATTTTGTTTTTCCATCCTCCTACATTCACATCTAGAATGACTTTGTCAAGACAATCCTCACCAGAGACAATTATTTCATCAAAATTAAATGGCCATACTCTATGCGAACCAATCCAACTCAATCAGACGGATGAATCCGAATATTCGGATGAAATTTCAGCTCCTCAAGACACACAAAGTATGAAACGACTCAGAGCATATCTGAAGTATGCAAATGTTACAGATTCAACATTTGTACCAATTCCAAAGAAAGAAAACGGCTGTGTTGAGGATGGTGGAAATCAGAATGAAAAAATTCCGGAAGTAAAATCTCTTTTATGGGAGGTTGTTGGAAAACAAAAGAAAGTATTCAATGAATATGATAATGCCAATTTGTATTATGTCATGGTAGCTCTCAACATTGACGATTTTGTGGATGAGAAAAAATTACTAGAGGAATTTATCTCCATTTTAGCGTTGGAGCAATCCTCCAAAAAATTACATCTTAGCGACTGGAAAATTCGTCTTACAGATCGAAGTTTGACTGAAATTATTACTGGGTTTTCTATCGGAACCATACCTCCCATTGGGATAGGATTAAGAGAAGATATGGAAAAAAATAAAGATTTAAAATTATTTTGTCCGGTTTCCATGGTGATAATAGATGAGTCAGTCATTAATGCAGGAAACGAAGGGATTGATCGAAAGATCAGTGTAGGATCTGGATCTTTTGATAACGATTTAATAATTTCTGTAAAGAATACAATTCTTTTGGGTGAGCAGCAATATATGTACGGCGCACATACGAGAAATATTTCTACGTCGTCTGTGTGTTCGACAAGTGTTCCTATAAGTGAAATTAGCTCTCCGATTCTACGTCAAAGCTCTTTTGATGTCACTTCGAATACTTCACAGAGAAAAAGCTTCACCTTTTTGAATTCTGTTCCCCTCACTACAAGCTCCACCACAACAAAGACATCCACGAATGGAATTACCAAAACAGTTACTTCTACAACTACTACAAACACAAAAAGCGTTGTTGTCTCAACCTCCCCTACAGGAAATATGCCCAAAACAAAGCCTCTCGCCACGCGGATTCGGGATGCCGCAGGCAAGTGTGGGAAAGCGAAAGTGGTACGGCAATTACTAGAAGAAGCTGGAGATGATTTTCCATCGGTACGATTTTCGTCATACTACTTTTTCATAATTCTGTTTTCATGGTCAAACTCACTGGAAATTTCATCTATTTCTTTTATATAACATCGTTTAGCTCGTCGGTGTCGGTACTACTGGAAACTTCACGAAAAATGCACTTCATCTAGCTGCATGGAAAGGGGATCTTGCGTCTATTTCCTACCTTACAGAGGCAGGACGCAAGTTTGATATGGATCTAGTCAATATCATTAGTCTGGGAGAAGGAAACTATGGTAAAACCCCTATTTTCTACGCTATTACTCAAGATAGAGATGATGTAGTCAATCTGCTCTTAGATTTAGGTGCAAATTTACTCATAGTGAATAATAAAGGCCAAACTCCTTGTAGTATGTCTGTAACCCATTTACGACCTGAAACATGCGAACGAATGTTTAATCATGAACGTCAACAACTTGTGGCGGGAGGGAAATTCATAAATTATAGAGAACAATATTCTGATGGTCAACTTTATGGGGACCTTGACCCAAGATTTATGTTAGATTTCGATAATTGGACCGATGATATAGGACAAGATCTTATAAAAATGCACCAAATAGTACATGGAGGAAATGTCCCAATCACAAACGATAGTTATAGGGCTGGAAAGGGCTTTATTATGATTAGCCCATTAGATATCAATGCCTATGACAAACAATATTCCACACCGCTCCCAAGAAGTCTTCGACCCACCACACCCGCTATTAGAGGAGCAAAATTTAAAAAAGGAAGTATCAAGAAAAAAAAGGAACTTGAAAAAACGATCAAAAAAGAAAGAAAAGAACGTAGAGAAAAAATGCGCAACATGCTTCTACCAGAAGAGCTGGTAGTGGATATTGATAAAATTGAGGAGCTGCGAATTTCTGATTTTATTGACATCCAGGATAAAGATGACCAAAACCCTCATAATTTAATGGTGGTAGATACTTTAGGTACTCTGGAATACCTATCAAAAGCCGTGCAAGAAACTTTGAATGATGTTCATTTTCAGGAGGGTCCGGAATCTACCGATTCTTCTCTTTTTGAGAATTACATGGTGGAAAATGCATGGGGTCTTGATTGTGAATGGCAACCCATAGGACCAAGTCCTGTTGCGACTTTACAACTAAGTAGCTTGAAGCACGCATACATTGTGGATGTCCAAACCCTTTGTCAACCTAACGTAAAGGAAGCCAATACAACAATGACAGAAGTAGAGAATAAATTATCAGATACTTTGATTCAGATTTTTTCCAATAATAAAGTATCCATTGTGGGCTTTGGAATTGGACAAGATTTGGCCAAACTTTCCGCTTCTTTTCCTCATCTTCCATGTTTTAGATTCTTTACAAGCGTCATAGATTTGAATATGATAGTTTCTCCTTTGTTTAGTCAAGTTCCTCCCAATCATATGAGCAGTCTCAAAAAATGCACTGGAGTTATGTTACGAAAACGCATTAATAAAAAGCAACAATGTTCAAACTGGGACATGCGACCCTTGAATAGTTTACAGATTGAATATGCATTACTAGATGCTATGGTTTTACCAAGACTTTTGAAAAGGATGTCTTCTCATCCATTGGCGAAAGCACGATTAGATAATAAATTATTCGAAAGATATCCTAGCTTAAGGTGTAATTATCGCTTCACTGTTATGGAATCAATACAAAAGCCTGCAATAGATGGAGAAGAAGAATTTGTCTATAAGCTCCACATGGGAGGAGTCAAAGAAACCTTATCTTTACCATTAGCGAAGCAAACATGGCCAACATCTAGAGCTCACCCACCACAAATGCCTGAAATTGTTTCTAAGGAAGTTCAAGAAGAGATGCGCCGGGCAAGTCTCAAAAAGAAAATATCAAAAAAGGAAAAAAGAGAGGCAAAAAAAAATTCTCGTTCGACTACACCAAGGAAGTCAATAAATCTCATAGAATTTGTAGGAGATATAAATGATGTCCCTGAACCTGGGACATTTTTGGGATACACAAAAGATTCTTGTATCCATCGAATATTGGGCTCCAAATTTATGAGCTCTCTTCCAGATAATATACGCTTGGGGTATAATAGAAGAGGTGGCGTTTTCCAATTGAAAAATTCATGGATTCTCTTTATTAATTTAGCTGGTGGTGTACAACTTGGAAAATACAGGAATGACTTCACTCAAGGTGGACGCCAAATAACGTTCACAGTAAATCCGAACAACCCTGCAGAATCAACTCTGATAGACCATTTTTTCTACCAAAACCTGAAGAATACAGAAAAGCTTGTTTTTCTTTTTGTAAGATCAGGAACAAGCTCAAAATTTATGTATTGTGGTAAATGTGGTTGTACAGGACAAGCACCACATGCTGAAGATGGCATCATTCTCGATCTTGAACTCCTAGATTTTAGTAAGCTTACTTCGATTCACGATAACGAATATGAAGATATAGTATCATTTCATACCAATTCCTTAAAGAAACAAGACAGAATCAGGTTGCAAGAGTAATTTTACTTTTATTTTCATAACTAATAATCAAAATAATATAAAAAAACTCTTGGATTCCATTTTTTTCTCATCGAAATCATTCTAGTTTTTTTTTATGTTTGAGAAGGCGAACGAGCATTCGTAGGAAGAATAATTAGATAATATTTCATATTTCTGTAATCACTTTAGTATGATGAATCGAACTACTTTCTTTGATTTCAGGAGTTACTATCAAAGAATTGATGAAAAAATCATCTCCATAACCGTTTCCATGATTCTGTACTTTTGAAAATGGAATTCATAAGGCGGTCATTGTCTATGCTTTTATTTATATATCCATCTCTGGGAAAGGATGAAATAGCAGTCGATCTAAAAAATTGCACAAAAAGTGACTTCGTTCGAATTATACGATTTCAAGACTCAATCTAAGTTTACCGTACATATTGCACCAGTATGATGAGTATATTTATTTGATTGTCGCTCTCTAGAGAATATTGATTACGTCACATTATTTAAACGGTAGTACTCACTTTTGTGCCTCGTTCATCTATTGCAACATCATTTGCTCTTTTAAAAGGTTCATGATTGACGAGTCAGCAGGCAAACTCTCTTTTGAGTCTTGTGTTGGAAAGTAATTATATGAGCACACCATATCCTAAAAAGACCAGAAATACTCAAAAACTTGTTATCAAAGATGGCAAATACGAACCAAATCACTGATGTTGTTGCAATATTGGGCAATGGTAAAAAGGAAGAACTATCAACAGATCAAAGGAATATGATACATGAACTTCATGACGATGTAGAAGAATTGAGAAGGCTCTACAACGATAAAAAAACTCAAATAACACCTGAATTCAAAGAGGACGACACAGATATTTTCTGTGACTATGAAACTTGCCGTAGATATTTGGTAGCAAGGCAATGGAATTCAAAAGCAGCTCTAAAGCAATTATCTTCCACATTGAAATGGCGAATGAATGAAATGAGCCCCAAAAAGTTGCTGACAATGCAATTTTGGCAAAGTCCAAAAGCGTTTCAAAATCCTTTAGCGTTCAATTTGAGATGTATTGGTATAGACAAGATGGGCCGTCCAGTTACCTATACATGTTATGCTGAAGCTCATGATCGGTTTGACATAGATGCGACGACACTTCATACTTTATTATTATTAGAATCTCTCATGAAACTTATTAAGAAACGATGTTTGAAGGGGTTAAATCCAACAGCAGATTCACGCCAATGGGTTATGATTGTGGATTTTGATGGACTGAGTCTACGCGATAATAACCCGAAATTAGGTCTTAAGATTGTGAGGCTCTTAACAGATCATTATCCTGAAATGTTGAATTCTATGCTTTTTTTGAATGCACCCTTCATATTTAGTGCTACATGGAAAGTTGCAAAGGCAGTCTTAGATGAAAATACAACTTCCAAATTTGCATTTTTAAAGGGAGATGAAATGATTCATGACATCATGGGAGAAAGACTTGGTGGTGATATAGCCAACTGGGTGATAAACGAATTGAGGGATAATGTAGAAAAGCGTCAAAATGTAGCAAAAAACGGATACAAAAAGTATTGGATTGCACCCGAAAAGAAGAGTGATCATGATCCTCGTGGAGTTAACTCTTATGTGGAATCTGAGTATTACATACAAACACCAGGAGATGTTCATGAGAAGAATAATGCGTTATAATATAGTGTTGTTTTCCTTAATGGAATCAAAAAATAGCTTTCAAGTTTAGTAAATTCATGCACCGTACTACACACATCACAAATAACTATGCCAAACGTAAATAGTATTCATCTCAAAAATATTCGTGTTTTTTACTTCAACGGTTTCCATCCCTCATGTATAGCAACAATCCCTTGATTGAAATTAGAATATGATACATTTTCGAATCCAACATTCTCCATTCGACCCTTCAAATCTTCTTGATTACTGAATTTACGAATACTCTCCACAAGATATTGATAACTAGCTTTATCATTGGCAATAAATTCACCCATGCTAGGGATGAGATGAAAGGAATACTGATCATAAATAGCTTGCAACATTGGATGTGTCAAATGCGAGAATTCTAAACACATGAATCTACCACCTGGTTTCAAGACTCGATAGGCGTCTCTCAATCCTTGATCAACATCAGTAACGTTGCGTAAACCAAAGGCAATGGTGTACAAATCAAATTGATTGGAATCGAAGGGAAGACATTCTGCATTTCCTTCTGAGAAGGAAAGACCCTTAGACGAGTCTAATATACTATTTCCATACATTTCTCTAGCTCGTCGTTCTCCTACTGCCAACATGGAAGGGTTAATATCACAAATTGTAATTTGAATAGGATCCAGTCCACTACTTTTCGATCGTTCCACACTCCCACAAGCTTCTACGAAACGAAAGGCTACGTCCCCCGTTCCTCCTGCAACATCTAATATCGAAAGAGCAGGGTTTTCTTCCTTCCTATCAGTGGAAGCTACAGATGCTGGCGTAGAACGAACAATCTTGGCCATTTGTTCCAAGGCCGTCATTTTGCACAATTCATCCTTCCAATAACGATGTATGCCAAGTGACATGACATCGTTCATGACGTCATAGCTTTCAGCTACATTGGCAAATACTTTCTTTACCATGTGCTCTTTTTCTTCGAGTGCTACATTTTCATATCCAAAATGGGTCTTTTCTCCCTGTGTTACATATGGAGTGGGCGTTGGAGCTGATGTAGAAGTGGCGGATAAGCTTGCACAAGTGGAGTGCAACGATCTACGTATGACTCGCTTACTGGAGTTATTTTGAAGAAGTCGTTTTGACACGGATTTGTGGATGATCTTAGTAGGTATTCTCATTCTTGCAATTCGTTCGATGTAAAAATCACAATAACTGAGGTTGCTCCGAGATTGTGCTGAGGTAGCACTTCTGTCCAATTTTTTTGGGTGAGGAAATAAATAAAATAATAAAACAAATAAAACTCGAATGGCCGTATAGCCCCGTACGTTCTTTTCGTAGACATTCTATCGCTAACATTTTGACCTGCTGCTGCACTGTTCAATGAGACCTCAAACATTTGATAAAAATCAAGTCCCACAATAATATAATTTTAATAATAGAATCAACACATTTTGTTCCTATAAATCATTAGAAATATTCTTCATTTGTGATTCAACCTAAAAAGATTCCCTAAAATTATTCATTTATTTATTTAATAGGATTTCTATTGTCTCTGCAAAGGAGGCAAAAGGTTGCAATTCTGCTCAAAATTTCGAAACCTGTTTTCCTAATATCGTAAAATAAAAAGCATCAAGATGAAGGTATCGTCTGGTTGGATGAAGGATTTATTTGGCTGTTAATTTTTAACTTATTTGGATAGTTTTATGAATTCTTATAGTGCTTTTTCTGACGCTTTTTACTGATGCCCGAGTCTTCGTCTCACTGCTCATTTGCATGTCAGATTTGTTTGATTTTGACTGCCGATCCTATATTGACATATATTTAGCATTCGGATGAAATCTTGTCTCATTTTTTATTTGCCAGATGAATTTGAGCAACATTTTTAATTCAATAACATTTTAGTACAACGTTCTCAGCATTGCATTGTATTCCAACTTTGTACATTATATTTGTATCTATTTTCTATCAAATAGCATGGAGGTGATGATTATTATTCATACGAAAGAGACATTTCTTTTTTACATTGCGTATGGAGCTTGGAAGTTATTAGTCACTCATGGATTGCTTTCTTTGATTTTATTTCGGTGTGCCTATCATATTTACTAATGCATGTTTTTTGGATCACTTGAACTAATTTTGGCATGTCTTTCATAGATTATGACTACAAGAAAATATTGTGAGAGAACAATGGGAAAATGAAAAATGCGTTCTTGATTGCGTACGTTTCTTACTTCTGAACTGATAATTCATACGTACGTACCTATGAATCTTTTATATTTTGTTAGTTTCTACGTGACACCAATGTAAGAAGATACTGTAAAACTTATTTCCTAAGAGATATATGGGTTGAGAATGCAAGATAAACCTTTTGCAAAGATATCATGACTTTTTCCGTTCTTATATTATAAGTTTTTTCTATTGAAGTTACACACCAAACCTAAAAATCATGAGCCAGAACGACCCAGTGACCATAACCCATAAATCTGGATCAAGTGTAACAATCTATCCATATGGAGCACACATCACTTCTTTCAAAACAGCAAGTGGACGAGAACTTCTTTTCGTTTCTTCTTCTGCGAAACTCGATGGATCCAAGGCAATTCGTGGAGGTATTCCACTGGTATTTCCCCAATTTGGTCAACCTGACAAAAGCTATCCACAACATGGTTTCCTTCGCCGTAATTATTGGAAAGCAGGCTTGAAGGAAGAAGGCGGTGATTCTTCCTCATGTGAATTTTATTTAGATCTTAAGGATGTCGAAACAGCTCGAGGTGATGGACAATGGGGAAAAGAGACCAAGTATGATTGTCGTATCACCCTCACAGTAAAGATTTTGGCCGAAGAGTTGACAACCATCATGAAGTTTGATAATACTGGAGCAGTTCCATTTGATTTCCAGACTTTATTTCACACCTATTTAAAGGTAGCCGGAGGAAAGGCTCTTGACCCAACATCCTGTAATGTAAGTGGACTGGAAGGGTATAAAGCAGAGGACAAAATTACAGGAGAAGAATATGTCCTAGGAGAAAGCCCTATCATCATTGATCGGGAAGTAGACCGCATTTATCAAAATTCATCTAAGCCAATTTTGAGTGTAGTCGTAAACACCGGTGGACAAAAAGTTTCCTTGAAGGCAAAAGCCAGTGTGGACGGAAAAGAAACACCTGTGAGTGTTGTTGTATGGAATCCTCACATTGAGAAGGCAAAAGGAATGAGTGACTTTACTGATGAACAATATCATGACATGGTGTGTGTTGAACCAGGTGTATTGTATGATGTACCTTCAATTGAAAATGGAAAAAGCGCTGTATTTGAGCAAGTCATTACTGCTTTGTAACAATCCAGAGTTTTTGAGCTCATGAAAAGGGAGATCATAATTATAATAGGTCTTCTTTCTGTACTTGTATCCATGGATTCAGAAGAAAAACTTAAAATATTGCTTTGAATAATTATTGGCATACATACTGCCAGCAGATATTTTAAATCCTGTATCAACCGATATATTCGCTTTGTCGAAAAATGTATCATTGTAAAAAAAAGGATGCGTTACATAAATTATTCTGATGCTAAGTTTCTCTTAAGATAGGGGATACGAAAATTACTGGTACACACAATATATTAAGGGTGCAAAATTGAGTTTTTACTTTTTCTGGCGTAATGATTTCGTATGATGTGCATTGTAAGCGACCATATTGTAGAATACAATCTGACATTACAATTGCATTCTAGTGATACCTTAATGTATCGGCTTTGAATTCTATTGAGCACGTTATTTTCGTTTTCACAAGGACGTCTGGTCGTTAATTGGTTAGCCTCTACCCATTACTTCAACATTAAGCTTCTCTTCCATAGATCCAGTTGAATGATTTCGTGGGAACTTCATCCACACCTTCTTTCTTTGCTTTGTTCATTGCTCTTTCGGCTAGTTTTTTGTAACGATTAGGAAGCTTAACTAAGTAATCTCTGTCTTTCTCTGCCTCGCTGCTCAATCCATCTAGATTTTCCAAGTCCCATGTGCGTACTAAATGACCGATAATCTCGGCGTAATCAATTGCTGTGTATACTTCCAACCTTTGTGCAACATTTGAGAAGTTTTCGTAAAGGTCTGGGTCTTTTCCGTCAGTCATGAGTTCTGCAGGCATGACAATTTGACCTTTCATCATATCAGCAAACACGGCGAGAATTCCGTCAGGGTCACGGTCAAGAATTTCTTGAGTAAATCGTTGATATGCTTTTTCGTGGCGTCCTTCATCCCCGGCAATAATTGCGCAAATTCTAGAAAGATTAAGGTCACCAGCCTGTCTAGCTAACTTCCCAACGTTTCCGTGTGAGATTTTTGTGGCACGCTCTTGGAAAGAAGTGTACACAAAACCACGATAAGGATCTTTTTGAGCTCCTGGATTAAATCCACTAGTGATTAAATGTTGAATAGTAATTTCGATACTTTTCATATCGCATCTTCCCCCTAGATATAAATACTTGTTCAAAAGATCACCATGACGATTCTCTTCAGATGTCCACCCACGACTCCATTTTGCCCAAGGACTGTCACTAGTTCCTATAGGGTCATCACATCCCTCAAAGGTATTCAGTAGGGTTTGGTACGTTGGCAGAGCTTCCTCTGTGACCATATCACCGATGAGAACAACCAATAGTTCATCTGGCACACTTGCTGCCATTTCACGAAGCTCACTGACTTCTTCAACCCAATTCTCTTTTGTCAAATCAGGAAGATAATCTTGTGGTTGCCACGATTTTTCTCCTGTTTCTAGTAACTATTAAAAGAGAGAGAACAAATAAAATGAGAAACATAATCTTTCGGTGAGACTACTATGAGGTTGAAAGAACACTTCATAGCTGCAATTCAAGCAATTCAAGCATGATTCCATTGTGGCCTTTGCTTTCATCGACACGCATATATTCGTTCTCATGTGATGACTTGCTTCAAACTTGGCACACTTTCATCACACAAGCAAGTTCCTTCGTCGGAAGTAACAGGAAAAGCATTCTTAAGAAACGTGTTGTACGTAACTCGATCAAAAGTACGAAAAATAACATGTGAAGAAGAGACAGATCAAAGAAAAAAACCGCACGAGTCCCATTAACCACGTAGAAAGGTAGTATCTCACGTACGAGACTTCAACATTCTCGAATTGAATCTAGCAAAAGCGAAAGACAATGGGCAGGAAACTCACGATTTTCTCTACCATATCCTCTACAACCGGGTTAAAATCTTGAATTACTTCGACATGCTTTGGACGAAGATATAATTGATTTTCAAGACGTTTAGCTAGTTCTTCTGGGGTGAACTTTGGACCGGTGATTTCCTCGATTTCCTTATTAGTTGCGACACTATTTCTGTCAATTGTAGCCTTTAAAGTTGTTGAAATGCCTTTCAATGCAGGTGCAGGTTGGAAAGCTGAGCTACAAGTTGCTAAAGAAAGCCAAGCCAAGATGGCGGCCCTCTTGAATCTAATTGAGCTCATGATTGCAATGATGCTGCTTGTTAGGTCTATAACGGTGAAGATGGAATGAGGAAAGGATGATAATACGTAATTAAGTTTATTTGTATTTAAGCATCCACGTTCCCCTATATAGCGTAAGTACGAAGTTCACTTTATTTGTTAATTACTTTTTCATTTTTCCCATTGTTCACCTTTGCTTGAATGAACTTCAATATTTGTTTGTTCCGATGTCGTCACATTTCGTATGCTCTGACAATCATTGGGTATATTCTATATAAATATTTTACTTAAAAGGAAAATGATTCATTATATAAGAGAAGAATAAATGTTTCGTCATATTTCGCGCGGATTCTTTCAAGACTTTAGATGAGATGTGTATTTTTTCCTTATGTAGGTTGAGCTTTATGGCATATTGTAATTTTTTTTAAGTATCATTACATGTGTTTGCTTTTTGTATCTCGATCTTGTATGCCAACTTTTTAGGCATACTCTTAATTTACTTAATATTTTATGTCGATACTAGAAGACTACATACGGTGTCTCACCACGTCAAAAAATTATAGAAGGTTGCAACCCGTGCATATATAAGGAGAGGAAAAGAGAATTTCAAAAGTTGGAGTGATGATGTACACATCTTAATTTCCTTCGTCAGCTAAAATGCCATATTCATATTGACGCTAAGAAGCATTGCTTCACATGTGGATATATATATGCACGTTGAATAAATTGTTTGTTGAGCTAAATAATGAATCCAAACTTTTTAATTTTTTAAATTATTGGCCAAACACTAAAAAGTTCTTCTCTCTAGAGAGAGATAGTTAATTATAATTGAAATAATTGTGAGGATGAGGATTAAATATACTTGCCAATCTAGATAAGGCTTTGCCATAGTAACGAATCCATTAAAATCAGTTCTATTCTTGGCATTTTAGTTTCAATCTGTCAATATATTTGTTGGTAGACATTTAGACCTTGATACTATTGCAATTCTACAATCAATCAAGAATTAATAATATGCTGTTTTCTTTGTTTAGGTTTAAGAGACTAAAATGACCCTGTATTGTGAAGGTCTGCTGCAAAGTTAGGAATTCGTATCTATTTCATTCATCAGATGTTTCAATGCAGTTCCTTTTTTTGAATTGCTATAATTTGATGAATTCTTTTTAAGGAGCAAAAACATAGAATTATTGTATCTTTTTTACTTTATGGAGAGAACGGTTTTTGTTTTTTACTCCTCAGATTTTCACACGTTTTAGAAGCGTTCTTCTTATGAAAGTTCGGTCGTGCCTTCGAATCGAGGTGCTAGCTTTTTTCATTTTTCGAAATAAATATTATCCAATTTTTCGTAAATTTGATACAGGTGAATGCTTTTAACATCTTTACAGCAAGTCTCTACATGACAAAAAAAACCTTTTCTTTTTTCATTTCGAAAAAGGAATAGACCCTCTCTGCAGGAGAGTGTGTGGTCTCTTATCATAGAGTTCTCGCGTCTAAAGCCAACCGTCAATTTCGTCCACAGAAAATCACAAAGATTCAAATGATTGATATTACTGATTCAATCAAAGAATGTGCGTCTTCTCTGAGTTTCGAAAATCCTTTTATAAAAGTCGAGTCTTTCAGTCTCCTGGATTCAATGGCCGCTTTGGAACTCATGGATCCAAAAATGGATTGCTACGAAGCATCAATGCAAGATAAAGGAAATGATATTCAAGGCGAAAACATTAATAATTCTGCATGTACACTTTCAAAGCTACCTTGGCAAGAATTGACATTCAAAGATGCTAGGGTATTGGCAGTAGAGGCTTTGGTTCGTTTTGAGGCGTACCTGGACGCCGCCAACGTAGCTGAAAGCACCTACAGTTGTATGTATATGCAAGACGCAACGCTTAGAGAGATGCAGCAAAACTTGCGCGAAAAGGGCATTCTACCCATCAAATATGATAACAACTTGAAAATTGGAAAGACTCTAAACTCTGAGCAAGTGTGTCAACTTTCGGTGTTTATCACGTCCCTCTCAATGGTCAAATTAGCCGAAAAAGTACGAAATGTAATTCAAAATGCTGATGTGTATGAAGAAGAGGATTTTTCTCCCAACGCATATTCATTTTTATTTTTTCCAAGTGTTTCAGAAAGTAACACTGTTGCTCTCCTTGATTTGGTTTTACTTAAACTTCAAGTTTTTCGCGACCAAGAAAAGGACGAGAATTTACTTTCAATACTCAGAATACATGGATATGTAAAAAATCTATTTCAGTCATGTTGTTCGTTGTCAAAGATCACATCACAAAACGTCAGAGACATCGCTACAACTGTCAGGAAGATGGCTAAATTGGGATACACACAATTGGATCAGCTGAAACAAATGTCTTTCCTTCAAAAATGCAACACTTCATCCATCAACAACAGCGTCAACAGTACTAGTCGGTGCATACAAGACACTTTTGATCAACTTCTCAATAGACATCTTTTGGGAAACGCACCAATTCGTAAAATTCAATTCAAAGAACCTATTAAAGCTATCTCAAACCTTGCTTCCATAATGAACGAGTTTTCCTCCTATATTTGCGACGTTCTTTTGAATAGTAATGACCTACATAAGCTGAAAAGAGCATTCGCACTCATTTCAATATCTTCTGTAAACATTCTGACTCGATCTCTCATCATTTTGAATCTTTATTTTGATAACCTTATACTTGGTCAATATTCCCTACCACATCTGATCTCACACTCAATGCAACAACTTTGTGGAACCCCATCTCCATTTCTCCACACAAAAGTTACAATTTCTTTCTTCAATAGACTTGGAAAACCAATATACGACATGATGAAAGTACTTCTTTTGAATCGCAATCGTCAACGAACCTTTATAGATACTATTATTCTCAAAGAGTGGGCCAGCCTACAGAACGAAGCGAATAAGTTAGATTTTTATCTCAGACAGCATCTTCAATTATCACCGACTAACACACCACTCTTTATGACTAATTTCGTCCTGATGCATACGGTCTGGGTAATGGAGCACTACATTTCGCTCTCTATTGAATTAGGTCTATGGAACGGCGGGCATGATTATTCAGTTGTGTTTTGGTATCGGGATTTTTTACTCAGTACACAATCAAAAGTTTTAACTTCGATGCAGAATACTAAAATTGAGCGTTTAGCTATTGAAGCAGAACTTCAGGAACAGATTGGAAATTCACGTATAAATCCTTCAACATTCAACAATGATGTGAATGCAACTAAGAAGGGTATAGATGAATCAACAGAGAATAACCAGATCAAGCAACAAAGTAAAGAACAAGAGCAAATACAATCACATCCAACCTCAGATACTTTGACTCTAAGGGAAACCCTTTCTATTTATGTGCAGGATGACAAACAAATCTCTTTAGAATTAATGATTTTAACCCTCCGTCGAAATCTATGCCGAGGGATAGTACGATTTATAGCTGCTCTTCATCAATCTGGTATGATTTCTACACCTAGCTACCGATTCACAAGCATATCAAAGCGTTTTGAAAAACGATTTGAAATTTTCGGGTGTAACGAAAATGGAACAGGGCTACCACAACCTCCTTTGCTTCAGTATTCAGATTATTTGCAAGGGTCAGATTTTACGAGTGTTTTACCAATGGACTTAATATCTTCTGCATCAGATTGTTTCAAAAGTTCTAAATCGATTATAGATCGTATTATGGTAGAATTAGAATCCTATGAGGATGAAAACCATCTTTGTGCACCTATTCACAAGGAAGAAGTGATGAAATTGGCTAAAATATGTGTGGGAAATTCCTTATTTTTACACAAATTTCGTCAGCACATTGCACCATTCGATAAAAAAAATATAGATTCATACGAAATGAAGGGAAATGTGACGTTTGACTTTGAAGTTCACCCTCAATTTTGTTCCATCAAAATTGATTTCCTTCAAACTTAAAATACCTGTGCAAGTTCTTGCAAATTTGTATCATGATGTGAATATGAATGATGGCTTTCAACGCTTATCAAATAATGCAGTTTTTCTAATTGCGCCGACCTGATAATTATTTTCTTTCCAGTTTTTGGTTTAGGACAAAAAAAGAATGTATGGACTTTTTTCAAACACCAACGAATCGTTAAGCGATGCCAAGCTTGACAATGCGATCCCCGTAGTGCATTGTTACGGAGGAAGAAATTTACTCTGACTAATAAACACTTTTAAAAGCTATTTTTTTTATTTGAAACAATTTCTAGTGAACGCATATGTTTTGAGTGGCGAATTATCAAGGTTATTTATGAGATTAGAATCTAAGCACAAACACAATTTTGGCTTTCCACGGGGGAAGTGGGGTCGGAAAAACTCCTAATGCGAGATGAAAGGGCCCATTTTCTAAGCATCAATAATTGCAAGCCGAGCGATTTAAAAAAAACTTTTTCTTCTTGGAAAAGAAGGTTTGAGTTTGAAGCGAAACGATGTCACAATTGAGGATTCAAATACATATTGAATAAGGTAAAAAGAGGACTAAAATAGGATACATCATGGTACGTTTCAACGATGAAATCAATGTGACAGCAGAGAAGAAAGAGAAGATGTATGCTCATACAGACAAAAATATACAAGGTTGGGGATCTGTCTCAGAACATTGCCATTTACAACACTATATATATCATACACAACAACGTACTATCATTACTAATAAATCACGTGGCAAAAATTACTAAGATACGATAAATTTGAATGAGGATTATTACCTTGATGCTCATTCTATAGAGAAGATATACTACATTTGAATACATTGTTATGAGATTGATTGTGTCCATCTTAAGTTCAGTTCCTTGCAAAGGTAAAAAGAGAGATGCAACAGCAGTCACACGCTTATGTAGCTAAAGAGATGGCATAAGGCATCGTCATCTAGATACCAGGCCAAACCTGAACGCCCGTAGAACAGCACGTGTCCTATCTGCATGTGCTGTTCCGGTCTAGATTAATCCACTTTTGGGGCCACTGTTCTACCGAGCCCAAGTATAAAAAACGATCAAGAAAATCATTTTATTCGATTTGAATTGGTAAAGAAATGATCGATAGGGAAAATAGTACACACGCAAAAACTTAGATGAGAAATGTATTTACGCTTGCAAATGTGTTCATAAAATTTAAATAACGTTTAGGAGTAGGAGACATTGGTTTTAAGATCATGCACATTTTACCACCACCACCACCAAGGAAATAGAAGGCGCCTAATGCACCGTACCAATAATATTAACAGCAATAAAAGGAACCAGGGGAAATTACTTGGAAGCAAATCTACAATCATGATGAAGAAGTCTTTCAATTCTGGAGGGAAGAGGTCTATGAGCCAATAAACTATACACTTTATTGAACCACATTCACGTATTGGCCTAAGGCTAGGCCCTATATCGATTTTCAAAGAATAAGGTTTGGAAACAGTTCCTCCGTCCGATCTACTTCTTAAACGTGCAATACCATTAACGGTTACTTCAGTTCCATCTTCAGCAAAGAAGTCAGATGTGAGCTTTGACGTAACAAGAACTGTATGTGTGCGTATGACATCAGTTCCTGGCAGAGGAAAATATGTTTCATCGCCTTCCATAATCGCATCATACATGTATCCATCGTTTCCAGTGAAATCCATATAGAAATTGGAAATCATAACTGAAGTATCAACTGGAGTGAGACATATAGAGAAAACCTCATTTTCTTCAACTCTTGGGGACCTATCTTTACAATAGAAAGTAAAGTCATCGCAGAAACAAACTTCAAGTGAAAAATCTTCTTCAAAGACAAACTCGAGTTGCGAAGGGAATACTTCATTAAAAACTCCCGTGACAAAAGAAGGGACTTCTAATGTTATGGTACGTATATCAATCTCTACAGCAATGAAATTTGTAAAACTATTGACTTTGCTGGTATCTGATAGAGCTGCGAGCAATGAGCCATCGCTAACTGCATTTTGTAAGATTTCTTCAAGTGCTTGGATTAAACCTGGACTCACTAAATTGTGTACGAGAAGGCAATCGGTAGTACACGGATACATGATTCGAAATTCGATATCGTAAAACTCGTTGAGATTTTCGAAAGAAGTGTCTGTAACATCAATGACAAGTTCGAAACCTGGAAGTAAATCCTCGTTCTGGAACTCTGTTAGGACTGTATTTAAGACCTCTTCAACATATATCGTAGCTTGATTATCAAGAGCTTTTGCGACAGGAAGGGCTTGTGTTACAGCCAAAGCAGCCGAAATAGTAGAGGAAGAATATTGAGTAAGAGATGAAAACGAAATTTCGGAGATGGGCCCTGCTGTTTGTACAACTTGAGATAGATTTGAAACATTGTTTGATTCAGCTAAATTTTGAATTTCAATGGTCAAGGCTCCACTATCGATTGCTGTTTGTAATTCCACTAATATGTCGTTTGATATACCAGGAATTATATCTTTTTCAATGGTGTCGCAAATTGTCGCATTGCTGCAGTCATAAGAGATAGTGAAATTCACATCGTTGACCATTTCGTTGTTTTGAAAAATAGTTTCCGCAATTTCGACATGCAAATCAAACCCTTCAGGTAGACCATTGTCGAAGTCTTCAAACACGATTTCAATTGACTGTTCTGTTATATCTATTATTAGGTTTTCCTCGCTTGGACTTGCAGGAGGAAGAACGTTTTCCATGACGAACGGAATTGTTGTAAATGCTTGTTGCCGGAGACTTGATGATCCTTGTAGAATTTCTGTAAGTTCGACGATCGTAGTTGGCGGAGGTGCAACCGTAGGTATTGTCACGGTTGCCAATCCTGGAAAGTCGTTCTTGTTGTTCAATTTCATTTCAATCTCTCCATTGTTCAACACGTTCAATAAAGACTCCGACACTACGGGCAAACACCGCTGGGCAAGCCCATTTAAGATTTCACAAGTGCTTTCAGTAGCACAAATGCAGTCAATCCCTACATCAACGGCAAATTTTTCTGCTCCATTTAGACTTCTTACATCAACTAATGAAACCATCCTATTTGGTAAGGGAAGAGTCAAAAGGTAGTCGTAAATGACCTCCTCAATCGCGTCAACTATATCTTTGTATTCATCTGGAGTGGATGATATGATATTATTTATTGTTACATCTATTGGGAATGAAATGTTTTGAGCGGGATATTCAAGGCCAATGTCACTTGTTCCAAACTCGTTGCTTGTAAAGTCGAAGGCTAAGTTAAAGTCGGTTTCAAGTGTGGTAACGTCCATTCCCTCATATTTTGTTTGCACGAAGGTACAGAATTTGACATGTCCGATAGAAAAACCAGTCATCGTATTTGAGTTATCAAAGGAAACCAGACTGCTGCTGTAAATCATTTCTGGATGAATTTCTAGGTCATAGGTATAATTACTAAAAGTCTCCGAATGTACTTCATTTTCAATACTTATAAGGTCAGGTCCTAAAACTGGACTTTCACATCCAAAATCGAAAAGTTGAACTGTGTATTCATCTGGACCCTCTCCAACAGGATGTAGTACATGGTATCCCAAGGAATTCTCATATAGTTGAGCGTTGCCAACTATCCATGCAGCTGGACTTGGAAACATTATTGATTTTTCGGGAGACGATATTTGAACCATTTTTGTCAAAAACTCTAAAAAATGTCATGAGCATTGGCATACAAAAATGATTTTTTAGCTAAAGTTTTATCTGCTGAATAACGTATGTTTGATGAATAAACATACGAAGTTTCAAAACAAAATTGCCGAATATGAAGAAATGAGAATTTTCTAATTTGTTATCTTTGATGGGCCATGCTGTAGTACGTTTTAAGTCAATCCCGATTTTGATCGCGACAAATGTTTTTAAGAAAGGAGCTGGATGAAGGCTCTTTGTTTCTGTTAGTTTTTACTTTTATCTGAAATAGATGATCCAATATATATAATACCGTATTTCTTGTGATCCGTTTTGCAAGTATTTCGATACAACCCATCTATTTTTTTTTTTTAATACGTAAAATTTTTCATGATCAAGCTAATAAAGTGCTTCAATACTTAATTACTGGGTGAATGGTTCGTGTTAGAAAATGAAGGAGTAACAATTCTCATTATTTAAGCATTAGGAAGTTTTGAAAAACGCAGAAGAGATTCAATTGGTAGGAATAATGAAATCTAGCTTATATATTTTAACATAACTGCTTCTAATTTTAGTGGGCCTGCTTTAATGATTTCTTTGTACTTACTTCGATCTGAAAAAACGGAAGAAAAATCTATTTGTTGAGACATTTACATATCTATTAGGGCCTGGAAGTACGGGAACCGTCGAATTGCACTGGCGAGCACGAAATATAGCACAATACCAACACAACCATAATTCGATATTTATTTGACGGGACGTGCAATTCACGGCCCCCTCATCATAAAATCCAAATCATGAATAATTTACAACGAAGCAACTCGTGAATGAAATGTCGAGCATACATGATCAAAAACAAAGCACAAATGTAAAACTTGAATGAATCGATATCTTGCAACAAAACCGATTCAAAGGGAAACTAAAGAGCTTCGTTGCATTCTCACAAATAAATAAGAATCTATTGATGAGAATAACCATGAAAGTTTCCAAGATTCTAAATTCTTTATTATTTCTACTAAATGACGGGAATTTTTCTTGATCTTGGTATGTTTTCTACCCTTTATTAAAATAGCCTTTAATCTAAAATTCGAAGCACAACTCAATATTATAATAGTACAAACCCATGTTTCTATAAAAAGAATACAGACACACACACAAATTATGACTCTATTCGTACACTCATATTTTTAACAAATTTTAAGATTTGAGCATTTCAATTCGGACTAAAGAAATCAGCAGTACGTTCAGGACTCTCTTTCTCCCTTTCCCAAAAAGACTTCAACAAAAAATAAAAGAAGATATGATTTTCATTTTATTTATTTTGATAGGATGTTGTTTTCGGATCAATGAAAGTAGGGGCCTGAAAAGTTCCAAATATCAATTCACCGACGACTATTCCATAGGTTCTACCTCAGTAAACACTAGCGATCCAGGACTTTCCGATGGAATACTTGCAATCTCAAACGAAATCGGATCTCTAGTAGAAGCCTATAATGCTTCAGTAATTTTACTGGATCATGATTGTAACATGATGAAGCCAAAGACGGGTTTAGAAATTGAGATCTTAAATGATGAATATGTTGACACATCAGCACCTTTTACATATGATATTGCGGTCAATAAAGAGCTGATACTTATTTCGCCTGGAGAATTTGTTGATTTGGTGAATACTAATGAAACAAACACATCTCAAGTATCGGAAACCATTAAAGGAAACCTTTGTTTTTGCACTCGTGTGTCAACATTCGAAGAAGGGCTTCAAGTGCGTTCTCTAGATAGTTGGTTTAATGTCACTTTCAAGTTAAAAGAAGATGATTTTAACATCACTCGATTATCCATCAACAAGCATTGGTTTGATTTTGATCTCGAATATGTAAAATCTGATGCGCACATATGTCAATGTGACGTTGATTTCAGCTGTCTTGATAAAACAGAACCAATTTCACGAGGCGAAGAAATTGCAGTATGTCTCGATCCTTTTGCTGAGGGATATATCAATTTTCTATCTATAGAAATAAGCAATTTTAACATGAGGATGGTGAGCTCAGATTCGAATGTCACTTATGTCCCTGTAAAATTAGGAACATCCTCGTGGGATCCTGATTCTTTTACTGAAGTAACTTCTGATAGTGAATCCAACAAAATTAAAGTAAGAACAACAATAGCAGACGAATTTTATGATGCCTTGGACGAAACGAATACTATTGGTTTTATTAACTTGGAAGGGATCTATTTCCTTGAAATAAAAGAGACTAATTCTGAATCTTCAGTGAAAAAGGGTTTTGCATTGTCTGTTAATATTACTGACCAGGGAAGAGAAGCAGAACCTATATCCGATGGATGTTTTTCCAGACTTTTCAGTTTAATAGGTGTCTTTTTTCGTTGAAAAATAATGAATAGCGTTTGGCCATGTAACAGAACAATTGTGATGTCTAATATAATGAAACAAACATAAATAAGTGCAATCTCTGTCCTTTTACGACTACATTTCTCTATCTTCTTCCGACTAGATTTTTTGAACGAAGGAATAACATAGTAGTTCGTAGTTTTAATAGCAGTCATATAAAACGAATTTTGCTCAATGTTCCATTTTTTGTTAAGGGGTTTGTAATGAGTGATAAATAGGAGATAACTTGTCTAAAATAGTTCTCGATGATGGTATTTTGATGAATGCAAATAAAACGAAATATGATACACGAGACAAGCAAATGCATTATTTGCTTCGCTTCGTTTTCCTATTGTTTCAATATTAGAAACGTCACATATAATATCTTGATCGTTTCATTGGTTTTTAACGTTTCCTTTGAAATTATGGTTGTGTAAGACGACATTCTAACATTTTCAATAAATTTATTTTATGCGTTTCATAATTCATGTTCCATAAATTCAGTGGCCGATTTCTGATTATCAACAGGAATTCTTCAAAGATCTAAAACTTGCTAAGACGGAAATATATCTATAATTCGTTCAAATTACAAAAACCAATACGATACTATTAAACATGTTCAATGAATCAATTGAACGCCTTTTTCATTAGTCAAGAAAAATTTTCTCCATTGACAACACTTGTTATGACCAGGATAAAATTACAATTAGCTGAAATTATAATGCTTTCGTAAGCAGTGACAGATACGACAGATATTTTTGTTCAATATTAAGCCATGAAAGCCAAAACAGCAGCGGCTCCTGCGATCATAGATTTACGGGCGGCAGAGGAGCTCATTTCTTTGTCTTCGTCGTGATCATGATCATGGTCATGGTCGTCTTCTTTTTCGTCTTCGTGGTCCTCATGATCCTCATCACATACAAGTTGGTCTTCTACACCAGTATCACAAACATGTTGAGGGCATGATTCTTCCAAATCATGAAGACCCTCTTCAGCTGCTTGGGAGATAACATCGTGGTCACAGTTGTCGTGAACCGTACTAAGAGTGAAAAATGCATTCTTACATTCATCACTAGAACAGTCGTCCAAGCATCCGGCACTAATAGCAGCGGCATAAGCTTCATTTCCGCTATTATCACAAGTGGCTGGAGGACATGGCTCAGCACCCTCAATAGACTTGCGAGAGATGGCGCAATGAATACAAACCTCATCATAATCATGGAATCCATCTTCAACTAATTCAGGAATGTCAGCTTCAGGACAGTAGTCATGGTGAGTCACAACAATCAAGAAGTTCTTCTCGCACTCAGGAGAAGAACAATCAGCACTACATCCTAGACTTTGAAGGTTATTCATGGCTTCGATCATGGCATCGGTATTTGCGCAATTGATTTCATAACCAAACTCCTCTGCTTCACAGGCACATTTGTGCTCATTTGAGTGATCATGGCTATCATGATCGTCTTCGTGGTCCTCATGATCTTCATGATCCTCATGATCCTCATCACATACAAGTTGGTCTTCTACACCAGTATCACAAACATGTTGAGGGCATGATTCTTCCAAATCATGAAGACCCTCTTCAGCTGCTTGGGAGATAACATCGTGGTCACAGTTGTCGTGAACCGTACTAAGAGTGAAAAATGCATTCTTACATTCATCACTAGAACAGTCGTCCAAGCATCCGGCACTAATAGCAGCGGCATAAGCTTCATTTCCGCTATTATCACAAGTGGCTGGAGGACATGGCTCAGCACCCTCAATAGACTTGCGAGAGATGGCGCAATGAATACAAACCTCATCATAATCATGGAATCCATCTTCAACTAATTCAGGAATGTCAGCTTCAGGACAGTAGTCATGGTGAGTCACAACAATCAAGAAGTTCTTCTCGCACTCAGGAGAAGAACAATCAGCACTACATCCTAGACTTTGAAGGTTATTCATGGCTTCGATCATGGCATCGGTATTTGCGCAATTGATTTCATAACCAAATTCCTCTGCTTCACAGGCACATTTGTGCTCATTTGAGTGATCATGGCCATCGTCAGCATATGTTTTGGAGACGAGCGCGAGTGCTGTGAGTACGGTTGCAAGAACTTTCATTTCGTATTTTTAGGGTCTGGAAATTGTGTGGTGGTAGGTGTTATCTAAGTCAAATGCCGATTTCGTGAAATTCTACGGTTCGTGATAATATGTATAGGGAGAGACTGTGTGTCAGAAAAAGATATTATGTCAGAGAGTCAATCAACATCAACAAATGATCAATCAGCTGAAAGAGAAATATGAGGCTGATTTTAATAGCATGAAGGCTCTTAAATTCGTTACTTCGTTGGCTTTTTGAAGAGTTAGAGTCTATTTATACAGCCTATTTATACAGCCTATTGAAAGCCTCAAAATATTCGTTTAGCCTAAAAAAGAGCTAAAAGAGGCTCTAATGAATATGTAGACAATCTCCTATCAATTGTAGTAGAAAGTTTTGTTATTGATGCTTTAAAAAGCCTCATGAAATGAAAGGAGCTCTTTTGAGGCTTGAAATAATTCAAAATTTTCATAAGCAAAAACAGCATTTCCGTTGTTGCTCGAATATGTACGTTGCAACGTCAAACGACCACCACACGAATCACAATGAATGTAACTATTTCGATTTCCAATACACCCAATTCGACTAATTAACTAGTATAAATAAGAACTCGCACTTGTCTTTCCAAAAGTTCTTATGCCTTTTTTGGATTTCTGACGTGTTAGGCTCTAAGACTGTTCTGGAAGGTTAAAGCCGTACGTGGGAATATTGTAGAAATAAGATTTATATTATTCTCAGTTTGCTTATTGATGGGGAGAAACATCAGAGATACTGGGCCTCTTGCTAGAGGCTTCTGCGGTATGGCAGTAGATAAGCTCGTAGACCGTTATGAAGTGGTAACGGGAAAACATAGCATAATCAACATGCGCAACAATGATGTCGAACATGAAATATTAAACCAAACAAACAACTTCGACCAGCCATTTTTAAGGATTTCATCATAAAACAACAAGTAATGGCACGACTCACAGTTCTCATCTTTTCCACTATATTAGCATTGTCTCCATTGGCAGAAGCTCAAGTAGTCTATCAAAGGCTCGCTTCCGTCACAAACTATCTAAACATTGCGCAAGATTTGAAAGTAATTGAAGCTAAACTGGCAATTGGTACTCAAGAAGGAAGAGATGCAGCCTTTAATATTTACACAAAAGGCGCTTATTCCATGCCTTATGCTAATTTGACTCTGGTGCCTCCACTAAGTTCCGACGAAATTAAAAAAGATACAGTAATACTTGGACAAACTTTTGATGGCAATGAAGTAGAAGGTATCATTATGGCTGACGCTGTGAGGGGAGATTCTGTGCTCCAAGTTCTATATGCGTTTCGTCCAGATGAAGAAAGGAAAAATATGTGTTTCGTCGGAGGTATCCCTCAACCTATTACGAAAGGATGTAAGTTACTTGCAAATGCTTGAAACGTTTACAATTGCCCTTTTACTGAATGATATTTTGTAATCATATTCAGGCTTTCAAAGCAAAGGAGATCTATTTATTAACAATAAAATGTTCACGTATTCCCATAATACTTTGCAAGATACTCACAACGCCATTACTTTACAGAGTCTAAGTTTGGAAGCAGAGGATGACATGACCATCTCTGAAGGAAGGTATTTCCAAATGTTTCGTCGATACAACAAATATTATGGCCGTCCTGATTATGGAAATGAATGGATAAATTCAGCTTTTTCAAATATCGATACTGATTTCTTGGATGGCAATGCTGGATTTGAAGGCTATGACAAAGAAGGATCTGCTGGTAAGTTCCTCTTCCTTCCTTTTTTTTGCAGTAATTATACTTGGTAATTAAGCTTTTCGTTTTGCCGACAATCATGTACACAGAGGCAATTGTAACTGGTATCACTGTGCTTAATATTTGGATGTATGTTATTCGACAAATGGAGTTTTCATATGATAAATGTATGCAATCATGTGTTGGATGCCAAGATCAAAGCTTGAGGGCTTGGGATATTGCAGTTGCGTTTTATACAGGTTCAATTACAAAATCTCCATCGGACAATGGTATACTGCATTATACCTTGGTTCAAACTATGTGTGAAACTTTTGGAACATGCAAAAATGGCTTAAATGATAAAATATATACTCTTTTCAATGAAGCAAAAGACTCCATTTTGGATGACAGATGCGACCCAGTAGGAAAAAATATTAAAATGATAGAAAGTCTGATGACAGTACCTTTGGTACAAGGTATGCTTTACGAAGTGTACAGAGAAGATCGATTTGCAGATGCGAATAAAAGAGTTGAGGCGAAAGGAGCAACTTTTGCAGCTGCTGTTTTGCCCCAAGTGGCGTTCTGCAACAGTAACTGGGCCAGTGCTATTTATAAAACTGTCCGCATCGGCTATGACAGACGCACGAGTTTTGAAGTTGTGAAAGACGCAATCGAAAGGCAATATGAATGCATGAAAATTACTTGTGAAGACATTGGTGGAATCGTACGCCCTGGTGGAGGTTACTTTGATAATGCGGAACCCTGTGGTGAATATCTTAGCCAACTAGCCTCTGCTTCAAGTAACAGTGACAGTGACAGTAACAGTGGACCGAATTCCGCCGCAATTGGTGGGATTGCAGGAGGCGCATTTGCAGTCGTTTTGTTCTCTGTACTAGTTTTAACGAGGAAGAAAAGAAGAGAGAAATCCGTTGAAGAACCGGTAGATCTAAAAATGACTACACAGACTGAGGAAGCAGATAACAAAATTGTGTAAAGACTGATCTTGATCTTCGATATTTTTCATGTAATTTATAAAAAATGTGATTTAAATTCTTTCTAATAAATGTGATGAAGTATGAGAAGGATGTTGACAACGTTTTAAATTTTATTCTACTAGCCATGATAGCATGAAGACAAAAGCCCTCTTCCAAGATTTTACCTTTTGACCTCCTTGTTTGGAGATTTACAGAATTTTTTTTTTTTTCCTTAAAAACCATGAAAACATGTGGAAGCAACATTTTTTTTACCGTAAATGAATAATTGCACAAACTAACGTTTCAAGTTACTGCTTGTTTTCACATGATTGTGGAATGGCATGAAATTCGGGATTGACAACAACTTCTTAATTACGGAAATTATATAATGAATTAGGTCGTACTATACAGCGTATTTAGAGGTACATATGAGCCGAATTAATTTTGATTTTTAATGCCGGATTATATTTTATTATTCCACGGAATCGGCAGGAATATGAGCCTGTACAAATTTTGGTATGTTTTCTGTAGCCGATCTCGTATTTTTTTTTGGAAACTCAACGGTCAAAAGCAAAAAAAAATAAAATACGAGATTGGCC
>Ga0209092_10000295_pt1 | contig 47829 bp, 26 predicted proteins | sample FraStrMetagenome_FD_187446 | JGI IMG/M metagenome (GOLD analysis project Ga0209092, IMG submission 187446) | Marine eukaryotic phytoplankton communities from Arctic Ocean - Fram Strait ARC3M Metagenome (SPAdes) (version 2) | ecosystem: Environmental > Aquatic > Marine > Oceanic | place: Fram...
ACCATTTTTACTTTAAAATTATGCGTAAGTCTTAAGTATCGTACTACGACGAGATAATTATTTCCCTCTGGAAGGGAGAACAAAAAACTAAACAAAAGTAATAAAAAAATACTTAGGGCAGCGCGAAGCACATTACTAGATTATGTACAATCCTACCAAAAAAGCAAATTTTGTTTCCCCAGCCGTAGAGGTCTGTAGTACAATAATGAGTGTATGGCTGTTTTTACTAAGTAGGCATGTAGCACATGTAAAGTATGTTCTTCATTGAAAATAATTAGGAATATGCTTTCCAAGATATGATATGTAAAACTCTCTTGTTATATTTTCTCTAGATTGTGTGCATACGAATTGAAAAGAATTGTACTTAATAGGCCGTAATTATTTAACATTTGTTTTCATTTGAATTCAAATCAATCGTAAAGTCTGCTCAACATATGTTTGTACGATGTGGGACCACATTTAGAATCTAAATGTATTTTTCTGATTTATAATTGCTGAGCGTGCGGTAAAGATGTCACCTTTACCGCACGGTCGGCAAAAATTATTACATCATCTCTTTTTTTTGGCAGTAAAAAACAAAAAATCTCTAGACCCGGATGGGAAGAAATCAATAAATATTAGTAGACAAATAAAAAGTTATAAAAATAATGATCCAGCAACTAAACATCAAAAATGCTTACCTTTGAGTGTGTTCCGTCACATGTAGCAAAATCATTTTACAATTAAAAACCAAGTCATCGGCGAACTCACGACCGGAGCACTTTTCTTTGGGATGCGTTCCTGTGAATATTTGACAATAGAAGGAGAACGCAGAATAAAGTTACTTCGTTTAAAGAATCTTCGATTCTATCAGCAAAAAAGAGAAATATCCAAACTTACCCAACCAGAAGAAGAACTCTTTAATGCAACAACTATTGCAATCACATTCGAATCCCAAAAGAATGAACAAAAAGATGACATTGTCACTATGCATGCCAACGGAAAAGATCTATGCCCTGTGAAATCATGGGCGACCATAACAAACAGAATACTCAATTACCCAGGATCGTCAATTCACTTACCTGTGAACACCATCCTACTAATCAAGAACCAAATGTCCCTACTTCATTCCAGAGATGTCATTCGTCACATACGAGCTACTGTGGAAGTAATAGGTAAAAACGTACTAGGATTCGGTCCTACCGAATGTGGCGTACATTCCATACGCTCTAGCTTTGCAATGTTTTTGTACACTCAATATGTACGTATAGATAAAATTAAGATGCAGGGCAGATGGCTGAGTGATTCTTTTCTTACATATATAAGAAAACAAGTAACGGAATTCAGTAAAGGCCTGAGTTCTCTAATGATTAATACAAATAACGAATACTTTACGGTCCCAGAACTTGAAAGAGAGGACCTCCATGATGTGGTAACAAATCCGGATGACCCACGCACGCGTCACCCCTTCTCATTCGCAAGCTCCTTAAATAATAATGGTCCTGGCTCTAACTCTAACGGAGCGCAAACGATACGACCTAGCTTTCACCTTTGGTCCTAGATGCCTCGTACGTAATATGGGTTGCCGTAGAGCAGCCATGATCAGAAACGTTACACCTGGTATCACAATAACAGGATTAAAGTTGGTGACGTCAAGATGAGATTAAATTTCTCAACCTGACATCACAGAAAGCAAACTCCACATGGAGCTGAGAGAAGACACATCATTTTATCAATTCGTATAGTAGTAATAATTGCAATATACAGTTAATGATCCGGCTAAATTAGTCTACGTTTAGACGCGGTCATTTAATTAAATCTGTAGCTGCGACTTTAATAGTTAAAATAAAAATATAGCTGCTATTTTAATAGTTAGATATGAATACGCATGTAGCGATTCATAGATGACTTTAAAATAAATAAAATTAAAATCATCAAAGCCTTCCTCCTCACAGGGAAGCGGCTGCTGAAGCAAAGGCTTGCAGCTTTATCAATATGCATTGAGTAGCATCCAACAGCTGCCTGCCATCTGTGAATGACATCTCTGTTGGACATATAGAATAAGAGACCAGCTGTCATCTGTCTGGCCCACAAGTGTCAGCTGCCCTCGTTGTGGAAACTGTGTGGTTTCCAATATGTGTTCACTATGTCCTGTATGTTAAATTATGAAATAGTTTAGTTTAGTTTAGTTTCAAAATAAAATAAGCTCATAATTATCATCCTTTCAACTTTTGTATTAGTTTATCTAATCCATTATCCGTGCATAAGGCATAATATTAATAATTACACTTATAATACAACTTGAATAAAATCCTAACACTAAACGTAGACACATGAAGCTAAGGAGGCATTGTACGAAGGAAATGTCATTAATCTATAGATTATCCCTCATTTGCATTCAAAATATTTTTCCTCTAAACGTTTTTGATCGAGTATCTCCGGGCGATTTGCCGATCAGGAAACAATAGATTTTTCATCATTTCCATTGAGTGTTAAAAAAAAAATTGCCTTATCGGCTACACGAGACATACCAAAAATTATGTTTGTTTGTTTGTTTGTTTGTGCCTGTTATGTTTACAGTGTTTGCTCCGGCAGTAGACTGTGCTAGGGCCCGAAGTTTCACCAGTCAGATCTGTCGGGGCATATGGCCATCACATGCCTTACTTTATTACCGTGAGGTGTTTCCACGTTTCAAAAGTTTTTTTTTTACTAATACCAAAAATTATGTACAAAAAATTATTTTCATATTCCTGCCGATCAGGGAGAATAATAACTACACTGATTGCGGAAATTAGTGTGAGTGACACTATTTGTGGATGAATATTTTAAACGGAAATATTACTATTAGTGTCACTCACACTATTTCCGGATACACACTAATTAAAATAACATTTTTTATGTAGGAAATGTATGTGGGTTTACGCAAAGAACAACACACACTAATTAAAATAACATTTTTAAAATGACATTACTTAAATTAGTGTCACTCACACTAATTCCGGATACACACTAATTCCGGACTCACACTAATTACCGCAATCAGTGTACCTATTTTAATCCAATTTTCATCTTCAATAAAAAAGGCCTATTCTACGTGGAATGCAGTTTTCTCCAAACCAACACTCTCTAGCTAAATAGGTCGATGCGAACATGAACAACATTGAATGTTCTGTTCTCAATAATGTTTTCAAGATGGTTCTTTTATTCACTCTTTCTCCTTCTCATCTCATATTTCATGGCTTCAGCGCAGAGAATATTTGATCCGATAGCTGAAGCTAAAACGACAATATCTGCAGATCCTAATTGTATATGGGAAACAGTTTTTGATATGGGCAATTGGTCAAACTGGAATTCAGTATTTGACATAACCATAGATGGTCTACCTGAAATCGAAAAAGAGTTAATTATCAAATCAACCTTTCGCATTGGACCTGCGGGTCTATCAAAGGAACGCATCTGGGGCATTGATAATTCTTCTGATACATTTAAACGATTGTGTTGGGAAATATTAGGCATTGGTCTCGCAGAACCGTTTGAGTTTTTAATCCCTCTACCACAAGCTTTTTTGTCTACAGAAAGATGTATTGAATTGACAAAAATAGAAGGCCAAAATGCAACACAGGTTCGCAATTTTATCAAATATGATGTCTTTCCAGCTGGCTACATTGTATATGCATTTTATGGTCAACAAACTGAAACTGGTTTCAAAGATTTCGGCTTGTCTTTGATGGAAGAAGTGGAATCATCTAGTTGCGCATTCTAATTTTATATATGAAAGTTATGTTTAATTGATGTTTCCATGTTTGGCGTGAATACATGAACATCATGAATCCAATTGCGTGGTACAAAGTTGCTTTTCAATGTTGAACTAGATTTCTCACATTTTCTCTGCTGATATCAATTATGGTATTACTGCGTGAGATATCCCCAGTCCTCGAAGACGATCCAAGCAATCAATCGCAAATTTGAGAAACCTCATCATTAAGATTCTTTCCAAGGGACTTTCGATATTCCGTTTCTTCGTATTTCGTCATAAAACACTGCTGCATGCAATGAATTATTTTTTCGAGACTGGATATTGGTGCTATCATACAATTATTTCAGGTTCCTTGCTTAGATGTGCACATGCGACTAGCCCTAGTTGCATTTGAGAAGTACCGAGATGAGCAATTATTTATTAATGTATCTTAATATAATGAATGGTGAACTATATCATAGTTTTGCTTCTACAGAATAAGATTCGAATTTATTTTTCATTCATTCATTTCTGACAAAATAATCAAGGTTGAACCAATTACAGCAGGTTCTAGGATTGTTGTTGATATGAGCAGAAGTCGTTATTTTTCATGTGATTCTCAATTTGGATATCTCAATTACAAAAATTTATGTAATAAGAGGCTTGTAAATTTCTTTTGATGGTCGTAACTGGCTGCTGATTCTGGCGTCTACAATGATAACTTTCTAATGAGTAGTCCAAAATATCCGCCTGTAGTGAATTCCCATTGTCATCAACATTGATTACGAATTTCTCTTGAATCTGTATAGGAGCTTATACAAATTTAATGATAGTCGTGTTCAAGCCACATGTAATAGAAACAATGCAATCTATCCACATCGTGCAAACATTGGTTGTGATAATAGCATGGTTCAGTAACAGTGACAGTTAACGGGATTCACATAATCAATTTATTCATAACCGAAAAGAATGTGAAAGAAAGTGGAATGGTCCTAGACAGCATAGATTTGTGCATCTACGTTATCGTCTGAAAACGTTTCTTACATTGTAGACTGAAAAGATTGCGGCGTTTTGGAATCATTTGTTTGAGGCAGAATAATTAGAACTGAAAAGAGATAAGATACCTTCCTGTGCAGACATTTTGAGATAGCAGAAATCTATTTTTTCCCGAGCTTAAAATTCCTATCGAAGAACCTCACCATAAATGTACTCTTCTTCCAAACAAATATCTATATACATGCTGCACTGGATCCAAGAGATGGAGTGGACGAAAAGAAAGCATCTGTAGCCTACACCTTATTATCATTAAATAGAACCAACCAATCAAAAAATGACAAAAAATCGTGTCCTTTAGTGATGAGATCCAAACAACCTTTGTGAGACAGCTTAATCAATTTGATATGCCATATGAGTAGAACATCTCTTAAATGATGGTAAGTCAGTTTATCTCAAGAGAAATTTAGTAAAATATCCATGCTTGTAAGTGTGGTCTGATTTATCAATACATCTATTGCGACATCTGGAATTTTGATGGTTGTCAAGATGTACTCGAGAGTTGCGAGAAAGACAATTTGCCTCATTCTTGTTGGAGTTGAAACTAGTGGAGGATCAGTAGAAGGGAAAGAAATGATTGTAGTTCTATTTTTCCAGTTATCCTAGCTCGGTTGTCCTACGTCAGTTGACGATTGGTATTATCTAGAATATATTTTGCATGTTGGCTTCATTGAAAAACATCGAGACTGGTAATCTGACAAATTAGAATTAACTTATATTATTAATCCCTTTTATCTACAAACAGATTCGCACTTCTATTCTTGTAAATCAAGTTCTGTTATTACAAATTCAACTAATCAATGTTTCATCAATATTCAATGAGCTGATCCATTTTAGTAGAGATGCGGTAAACTCTAATATCAAATTGTGAAAACCTAATTATTTGTATCGTATCTTCTGATGTCAAAAATTGTTTCTTGGGATTCAATGCTTAATTTATCCTCACAAACTACATACTTATTCTTTCTAAAAAAACTACGCGCTAAGGAATTTCAACCCCCCTCCATGGCGAAATAATCACATCGACGGCACATCTTAAGCTACCGATCTCCAATTTTTACATTCAACATCACTTTAGTTTCCTTTTTTACAGACGAGATAGACTGTGAAGTCTCAGAAAATTTTATCGAACAATTCAAAAGTTATTCCGCGATCAACAATTTTTTGGCCATCTTCGTACTCCAAACATCCCGTTATTTCATTTTCGATCATCCAAACCACTTGTACGAGCGACAATCTCTGATTCCATCCAAGAAAAGCTATCTGCATCCTCGGTAGAGTAGTCGAACTTCACCCCTTTGTTCATTTGAATTTTAGAACCTACCTTCGACCGCAATCAGACATCAAACTCGCCATTTTCGCTTCCTTTTCAAAAAAAGTTACCGCTCAAAAGATACCTTTTTTCTCATTCATTCCTCAAGTACTAAGTTCCACGAATTTCTACAGCTTGAAAATTGATTCCATCTCCCGCGTATTATCTGCAAGATTCCATCCGACTCAAACTTGAAAATCCCGATCCAACTTTCACGACCAAAATCGACCGACCCTAATTAAAATCTTGTCTGCTGTCAGGAAAATCAAGTTACTTAGAAATCAAGTTTTACTACGCACGTCGATCACTGCATCCAAACTAAAAGGCTACGGTATAGTACCTTCGTTACTCATTCAATTTTTCCTGGGACGAACAGGTTTTCCCTAAAGCTCACAAAGCACATAACAAATAGAGAAGACGACCCTCAACAAAGATCGAGTATTTTTCCCTGGGACGAACAGGTTTTTACATGAAAGAAACAAAATATGTTATCAAATCTTCTATTTTTCCTGGGACGAACAGGTTTTCTCCTGAAGAACTTAAAACAAATAACGAATGGAAATGGCAAATGCCAACGTAAACCAATGAATTTTTCCTGAGACGAACAGGTTTTTATATGAAAGACTCAGAGCAAATTACCAAAACAACTAGTTTTTCCTGGGACGAACAGGTTTTTATTTTTATTTTTATTTTTTTTTAGAAGAGAAGCCTTCTAAGATCATTGACAAACGCAACATTTAGATGACTGGAAAAACACAAAAAAATTGAAAAGGTAAGTTTGTGCGTGATACTTCATACACTTTAAATGGCCGGAGTCGCTATACAACGGAATACTGAAAAAGTATTACGAGGTCTCTTTACTGGACCCGGGAAGTTAACCTCGATTACAGCGAAACCTTTTTAAGGCTTGAGGACCTTTCTTACGTGCAAACTACCAACGTCCAAAGTCCTCGAGTAAAGTGAGATGGCCGTAAACCGAGGTAGCGTCGAAAGACAATGCACGTATTTAAGAGACCGTAGGACCTAACTTCCTGAAAGAGCGTATGCGGGCCCTATCACAGTATAAAGCCGTCTGCCTCTAGAAACAACACAGAAACAACAACAACAACAACAACAACAAAACCTTCAAATTAAAAACGCTGTATCAAGTAATTAAAACTGAACAAGCTCAGGCTTAAATAAAATACAGATGTCCGACGAATTTAGTATCTCAAACCTACTTGCACATAATTAACATTCCATAGTATCGCAATTATTATTGTCTATTATTATTAATCTACTATTATTATTAATCCTTATAGACTTTAACTCGTTATTAATTATAGTCATGGCCGACAACGAGCTTCTTATTCAAGATCCTGAAGATGGTGAAACCCAGATTTCTGAGGAAAAAGTAGTGTTCAAGTTCAAAATTGAGACGCTTCGAATTTTCAGTCTTTGCGCCTTTTTGGTTTTGCTGTTGGTTTGCACTATACTCACGAGAATATATGTGGATCCAGTTATTCCACCTGAAACAACAGTAATATACAAATTATTTGGCTTCAATCATGCCTGTAATAATGTTGATCATAATCCATCTCGGCAAGTTGCAGCACTAAGCATTGTCTTCTTTTCCTTCCCCTATTGCCTATTCTTGTTCTTGCAGCACCTTCGTCTCAAGATGGACGTAGAAGAGGATAGTGTACCTCGTTGGCAACTTACTTTCAGTAAAGTCGTCTTGCCCTTCAATCTTTATGTAAATGCCATCCTATACATGTGGTTTGTGAACACACCAGAAATTTCCGGATTTGTTCCACATTATCTACCATATTTGGCATTCCGTTTGTCCCTGGCAATAGTGGCCTTTCAGCAAGTGCAATACCTTCGCGCAATGCATAAAATCCCATTTGGCATCAATGATGTACTTGCATCATTTTACACTTGGGTACTAATCATTGTCAGCGCCTTCTCTCAAATCTGCGTTCTCACAATTGTTTTTGGAGATCCTATCTTAGATTCGAAGAATAATCTGGAGCAGCGTGAAATTTTCGAAGTACTGGCAACAGTACAGACCTTTTTTATTTTTGCTCCGATCGTTCTTGCATGGGACACACGCAACCGATCAGAAGTAAATACAATCACTTTCATGTAGTCGTAAACGAAACTTGTGATATCCACGCGTTTATTTTCATGTTACTTATGAGCTGACATTCAGTCGACTGTCCTTTTCATAAAGAAATCTCTGCATAACCATCATATAAATCTTAACATAAATTTGTTTCATAATCAAAAAGCGAATCTCTAAAAATTATTTTAATTGAATTCAAACATTTTCCTTTCTATTAGTATGAAAAGGGTATAATGTGATGTTTCTGCCGAGAAAAAAAAAAGAAAACACCGCACATTCTCCAGTAATTTCAAACCATTCATATGATGAAAAGGGATTTAATCAAAGAATAGTAAGAAATTAAAAATCGAATTCAATCTCCTTCTAGAGAACGATGACATCCTTTTAACAAATTTGCAGAGATTCACAATAAACAAATTAGTGTTAAATTCAAACGTTAAGTGTCATCTTGGGATTCGTCCACATGCATCTGACATCAGGGATACACCTGCTACATAACATGGAGATGCGTTGCGTGGTTTCCAACCTGGAGGACTTGTCAATTCCGAAAGAGGCGGGATATTTAAATCTTCGTTATTCCCACTTTCACTCATGCCCATTGATGAAAGCAGCACTCTGTGTAAGTCATGCATAAGTTGAATAGATTCACCTATTAACAAATCTCCTTCAGAAAAACAGACCGCACCAGTGCATGATTTTAAGAACAAATTGCCCTCTTGCGCTATATCAGCAGAAGTTGCTTTCTGTAATGTATTTATGATAAGGCGTCGACGCGTGGGTGATAATCCTGGCGCTCTTTTTGCATTTAAAATAGCTGTATCTTTTACAGATTGCGATATCGATTTTTTTTCTTTTACCAACAAACTTTGGTGTTTGACAAGAAGTTGCATTAATCTTCTTGCATATGATGGTAATGTCTGACTTATCCCTAGAAAAGAAATTCGCAACCCATATTTATTGAAGCGCAATTCATAGGCGAGATTTCCAGGTGCTCCAAGCTCAGCTAAATCTGTTGCTGCCATTTCAAATGTAGCTTTCCATAATTCTGCATTGGCAGCTTCATCTGCACTAGCTGTGGAAGGACGAGATGAGAGAAGTTGCATAACGTAAGCACATTGGCAATTAGCTTCCGGAGGCCCTCTAGGTAGTGGAAATACCTTTTGTGAATGATCTAATAAAATCCACCTCTTATCCTCTTTATTTTCGTCGAGACTAAGATATTTTTTGTGTACATAAGGTTGATTGAAGCTTGTGGATGATGAAAGCTTGCGTGATGGTCTGATAAAAGTTGGGACAAGAGGATTGAACAGTGGAGGTAAAAGTTCTTCCTTGCTTATTAATTTCAATAGAACAGCTTCTTCAGCTTTGGATCTAAATAGCAACATATCTTCCAAAAATATGCGAGCTCCACTAATACTTTCTTTCTTCCATTTCGAAGAAGAAATAGGTGGTATTGGATCTTTCAGAAATCTTGAGTCTGCCATAGATATAGCTTTATCTCCAGCGGTTACAATAATTAAAGCCTTTTCGGGATCACTTAGTGTAAACAAAGTAGCACTGACAGCCCTTCGAATGCGATTAATTCCAAGTCCACCAAGGTTATCTTCCGTAGAAGGAAATCTATACCACTTTCCAGATTCAACAGTGTCAATCCCATAATTCATAGAATCACTTGCAAGTTCCACCGCATCAGATGGTCTTGGCGGTAAAATATATCCGAATAATTTGGCAATTGTAGCATACTCCTTTTGACATAAAAAAGTAGAATGAATTTTAAGAAGACAAGTAAGAATAAGTTGTACCAAAGGTGAGGACACTTACAGCCATTATTTCCCTAGAAATGACAAACGAATTTTGATCGCTTCGTAAAGATTCTATACTCTCATAAATAGCGGCAACGACCCGAGATCTTTCTAAAAAGCCTTTTAGAGTTAATGTCAATTCTAACTTTAGAACCTGAAAACCTGACACATTTACAGCTAAAATAAATTGGTTCAGAAATATAATGAGAACAGAATTACTCAAATCAAAACGGCTTATTGCATTAAAATGCATTTCAGTATTGACTTACGAACAGAAAAATGTAAAGGCAATGTAGAGGTATTCTGAATCCAGCCTCTCTTCCGTAGAAATTTAAACAACGACCCTTGTCCTCTTCGTCCTAAAATTTGATCGAGAACAAACGCAGTCTCAACAACGTTGATCTTTTTTGATCCCCTATAATCCTCATTTAACACCCACTGTAAGATGAGTTTTTCGTTGTAAGCATTAGACTGTGACAATGAAGAAGAAGCGCTATCATCTTTACTTCGATATAGTACCACATGTTTATATCTTTTCCCTTGAAGAAATTGCCCTGGATAGTGATAAGTACCCAACACTCCACCATCTGCAAATAAATTGTCATTAGAATTGTTTATAGCAGGTCGACGTGATTTAGGTCGTGTTAGCTTTGGTTTTGTAGACATGGTTAAACCAAATGGGGTAATCCAACGTTCCAATGATAAAGGGTCTTGTTGATTTGAGACCACAACCAAAGCTGCTTGACTGGGTAGATAATAATTATGGAAAAAATCATAGAGTTTTTCCCCTACATTTATGTTTTTTTCTTTTGGAATCGTTTCCAAAGATGAGAGGCTCCCTTGAGAAAATTTGGAATATGGATGCTCTGGATTGACGAATAATTTTCTTACATAATCTTCTTGGCAATACACATTATTAAAATCCAGCTCTGAATCCACCCGTCGAATTTCTCGAGCTAAAGTTTGATTGTTTCTACAGGTATCTCTTACATTGCATTCCATAAATAATGAAGCAAATCTCTCTAATGCTCGTCCTAGCACATCATGAGGGCAAATGAAATGAAAGCATGTTTCCGAATATGCAGTAAACGCATTTGATGCTCCTCCTTTATCACTCAACCAATCCTCAAAATCTTCCTGTACACTATTGCGGTAAGATAGCACCATATGCTCCATTAAATGTGCAAGGCCTGGAAGGGATGGTGGATCTTTAAATTGACCCGGACCATTTACAATCAAAGCGGCTGTACTTTGGGAGGCTCGTTTGTCTGTGACAATGAGAACTTTAAGGCCGTTGTTTGGAAGTGTGATTAGTTTTTGTTTTCGTACAGAGGAAAATGGGATTTCATTGGGAATGGAAGCTTTGGAGTTCGAATTTGGACTAATAGAATTTGAGTTTTTTTGTGCCTCTGAAGCTATGGCTGATGCTTCACTTGGGTTTTCAAGAAAGCCTAGTGCAATGGATAGAGCGGATCCTCCATTTATTAATTCTCTACGAGACAAGCAAGGGATGTTTTGAAATATCTCTTCCTCATTTTCTCCTGTTTTTGCTGTTGCTCGAAACGAAAAAGCGGAATTTCGATTATTCGTGAAACTTGCCTTGATGCTCGTGCTTAAATAAGAATGTTTTACTTGCATAATATGAAAGGAACAAACACAACTCTTTTCCAACGTCATTAGAAGCAGTGATGTTATTGCAAGAAAAACAATTGCTTTCGGTTTGTTGTGAAAACAATCCATATTTATCTCTTTTTTAAAGATATTGGCATCTTCATACGGATATGTTTGATTCTGGTTTTGTTTCTTGCTTTTCAGTTTTTTCTTTATGAGAATAAATTCTGCTATAGAAAGAATTTCATGACTATCGAGAATGCACTCTCTGGCTATAGAGAATGTATCAATGATACTTGGAGAAAAAATGGCAAACTTGAGCAGACCCTTTGTCACGTGACTTGCGGTTTACAATCAATTTGCATCCGAATTATCGCAAACACTACGCATGCCACGCAAAACATCGGATTGTACATTTTGATCAACACTTGATTTTTCTTAGACTACGGTATAGCATCATAATCTTTTCTTGAGTGCCATCATATCTTTCTTTTAGTACGAGAGACTACGTAAAGATTCTAACGACGTCATCATTACGTTTAAGTTCAACTTTCTTTCTTGGTTTGTTGCGTTCTTTCATAAGAAATATAAAACAATCTTTGAGGGATAATATCATTGCTTCTTTTTATCAAAATATTCTCAGGATATACATCCATTTTTATTAATTGGATTTATTTGATAACAATCCTTATGCAAACCAGCGCTGTGTACTCGAATCATCCCTGCTTTCCCCAGCGAAAGGACCCACGAATAATTTTTTTTGTTTACCTTACAACTTGAATAGAATAAACTACAACAGATGTAAAATGAAAGTAGAAAAGAAGTTTTATTAACTTCTAGGAGTAGTTATGTTCACGCGGTAATATTTGGCTTTTTATTTTCAAAACATATGTTTTTTCTTCTTCAAGAGGACAATCTGAACCTTTCATCCTATCTCTATTGTCAGAGAAAATTCCATTTGTATCATAATTCAATAGAGACCTAACACACAAAATCCCTCACATTTTTTAGACAGGATCCATGAATTAATTTCATGTGATTATCATCACCAAAGATTAGGCCATTACATGCTAAGAAATTCAAACAAATACTCCGAGTGCTTTTAGTTGCATCATCTTCTTTCTAAAATAAAAGCAAACAATAGCAAAAATGTTATCTCCAGTTCTGATAAAATGCGTATTATACATGAAAGTGATCTTGGGATAGTTTGCAAAAAATGTGCGAGATAATTTTTTTCCGGATAAATCGGATCTACTACATTTAGCATTGTGTTTGGCTAATGATATCTTGTGAGCAATTACACTAGAAGTCAATAAGATATATTCAAAGGACCTTTCCCCATTATTATACATGATTCTAGTATTCCACTCAAAACAGTGGGTCTATTGTAATATTTAATTATACATTTTTTGTCACTTGCTTCCATCCTGAGTGTCATTTTTGGCTTTTCTTATCAGATTCCTGACAATATAATTCAAGCGATTTGGTATATAGCCCCAATTTGATGGATACTGTCTCTGTTCAATCAAATTATTAAGCATAGCGACAACCAAAATAAAAATGATATCGTGCAACAATAATATCCCTCCCATTTTATATCCTTCCTGATCCAGTAGGGTAAAATGGGTAAAATATGCTGCCAAACTGCCTCCTGGGGGATGTTCAACTCGAAATTTAGCCATAAATGCTGAAGATACAGCAACGGTTAAAGAAAAACGAGAAAAGAATAGTACTGTCGTCTGGAATTCTCCAAGTTCCATACTTTCAGGTGCTTTTATGAATCCAAACACCATGCCAACAAACATGGAAATTGTACGTCCCATGACGATACTTCGCGGTTGAGCAGCTGGTGAATTCCAGAGTGCAAATACCATTACTGCGAGACTTGCCAATTGGCTGTCAATAAAAGAAAGGTTATCATAATCATATCCAAAGCTTTTTTGCAGTTCAGCCTTAATGTAAAGCATAAAAAACACCGAAAGAAAAGCTGTGAAAAGAATGAAGACTATCTCATTGTTGTCTTGAGGGGGGTATGGCTTGACGGTAGAACCTCCCATTTTTGTGACCCAAACTTTCAAGAAGACTTTCAATGGGTCAAAAATATTCTCTTTTATGTTTTTTCTTAGATGTTTTGTTTTTTCTCTCATATTTCTATTTTTTGTTTGAACTTTTAACTTGTCATCATCTTTTTCAAGTGCTTTTGCTTCTCCTTCTTCAAGTCCTTCTTGAATAATTAAAGAACTGAACCTTCTAACATTTCTAACGTTATTAACCAAACCAGAAAATATAGACTGTCCGTATGATAACTTCTTACTGGCAGCTATTTTGCGCTTCGTATGCAGTGCGAGAAGACTTCCTACACTTTTACTAACGGATATCATGAATTCTTCGTTGTGAGTACTTGATAGTTTCTTAGCGTCGACGGACTCTTGAGCTAAGAAAATAACTACACCTTTCAAATCCTGAGATTGAAATCGAACTCCAGCCGCTTTGCGAAAACCAGAATCAGCGATGCATTTAAGCCGAGCATTGAAAGGTTGATCAGGATCTCTCGAAAGCCCAAGGATATCGTGCCACTTTAATTTGATTACATCTGTAGTTGGTTTACCTCGAAGTGATACCCTCAAAAATGATGAGGACGAGTTATCGCTAATTTGTGTATGTGACCATAATGCTCCTGGTAGTCCTTCTCCAGGAATTAGAGTTTCATTTTCAGGATCTTCATAATTAGGCGAGTCACTGTCGTAAAGAATTCTGAATGATCTTGAAACTGCAGGATCTTTATTTAATAACTCGTGCTTCGCAGCCCAAGATCCTTTGGGAACGAACTCAAGTCTACCATTACTATTGTACCTCCAAATCTCTATTGCACTCACACCGTAAGTCCAACGTCCAGCATCCTGTAATAAAAAAGAAAGTATGTCTTCATGCGCTTTTCTAACATCATCTCTTTCAGGTCCTCGTTCCTTCCCTTCTTCATCTGATTTGTTTTGTGCAAGATCATCGTCTTCTACAGATATATCAGAATCTCCATCATGGATATAAATATTGTTGATGGTAGACATGATGAATTTGAAGGTTCTATGGAGTAGGGTATAAGAGAAAGTATTTTTATTTCATATGCTTCTTTTGTCGTTATAGCACTGCTGCTGGATTCAGATTCAAGCTAAATTAATGCAACAAGCGCCTCATATATACTAATTATGACAATTGAGATTCTTAATTTATTTGTTTCCTACAGAGTTTTATTAGAAGTTGTTTTAATTAAACTTATATAATCTTGCTAAAATCTTGTTGAAAAAAAAGAAAATTCCGTTAGTATGGAAATAAATAGTACATAAAAATTCAACATACTGGCACGGTATTTATCGATGGCTAAAGTCTGTAAGGTTAAGAAATGTATGCATTAAGAGGAATTAGTCAACATACTTAGTAAATTTGTTGTTATTTATTAGGAAATCTAAAAAATAATATCAGCAGATCGAAAATAAATAAATAAATAAATAATTATAACAAAAGATAAACCTTAAGCCGGTAATATCCTCCACAACAAGTGTTGCAGACAAGGCCATCATATATAGGAGACATTAGAAATATGATGGCTTGACATATCGCACTAAAATAGGAGTAATCATCGAAGTTTTTACCCTATGAGTAACAGATAATAGCCTATATTCTTGACAAAAGAATGGAAGAGATAGAGTGGGTCTACCACCTAATTCCATGAGACAGATTCCCCAATATGCTGACTAAAAAGGTTGGTTACAGACTGAGTTTGCTATGAATTAATTCCACCCTTATGAAAGAAATTGTTTCAATCTCGTTAATTCCATTACCAAACGAATCAGATACACCACTGTAAGAAGGAAGTTATTAATTTTGTAGGAAGAAAGGGAAAAATGCTAAAATCTTTGCAGGATGTTATCATTACTCGTGTATAATTCTTTTTAAAATATGGTTCCGTAATATAAGTTTTATTTTCTGTACGGAATATGTGAAGTTATTAATGAGCAATAATATGTGAAATTCTGTTTGAGTTAACCTGAATGGATATAATTTCTGTCAGAATAGCCCATTCGACCTGCAAATTATCCAAGAAGAAGATCTTTCAGGGCAGATATGCTACTACAATATTTCCATTTTTGAGGGTTTTGATTTTATAATTTTTTTCCAGCACCATATTGATTGAGCAGGACATAACTTTGGAGCTTATTGCATTAGTGATAACGTTGATGACTATAACAAAAGTATTCTTTTTCTAAAATGTTGTAACATTCTTTTTAGCAGCAGATTAAATAGAGGGAGAATAGAATATTATTCATAACTTGTAATAATTAGCAAGGGTTACGACAAATTTCCAAATATGCGAAGCAAGGTCGTCCAAGTATTCACTACAGTCGCCTTCAGGGTGCTGATAAAACCTCAACACTGATGTACTACTTTTACTATGATTCTCTTTGATCAAATGATCAAATCGGTTCCTTTACCATTTCATTTCTGTTTGCAACTGTAATCCTTCACCCCAACCGACAGCTCTCACACACATAGGAGATATTACACTGACATCATTATTCACAGAAACATCCTCTCCTCCTTTCCAATTACCCCATAACTTTGCAACATTATCCCTCACCATATCACTTTTCTCAGTCTCTTTTCCTTTCACATATAAACAGAATAAGGCATCAAAGCCTCCCGCACCTGGAACGCCTGCTGCTACTACACCTTCCAAATCCATGGTAGCATCAGCCAATGCTGTTTGTTCGTCGGGCTCAATAGGAACATTGGCTGCTTCGCCCATTGCTTTTAATAAACTTCGTGATTCTAAGAAAGCTTCTCTAATATTAAGAATCTGAGTTGATAAAGCAGATTTTGAGGATGCCCATGCATCGGATTTGGACATAGACAAGGTTTGAAATAGTTCCATTTGTTTCGTTGGTTCCATATCTTTGAGAAGCTCATGTAGCTCAGTAAATAGATTATATAATTCTGTGTTGATGTTTTTCAAGCCTTCCCAATAATCATCATCGTCATCCATATCTCCCATGCCTTCATCATCTTTTTCAAATTCTTTGTTTTGATGATAATTTTTATGCCATGCCAACACTTTTCGTGCCATTGAGGGACTTTCACTTCCTCCACACACGTCTGCCATAATGATCTCCATATCTTTTGGTAGCCAAAAGCCTTTTTGAACAGTATCCCAATCCTGATGAATACAAGAATGTAAGGTCTGCGCAAAATCCAAGGATAATTTATGATCATTTTGAGAGGAAGAAAAGGCTAATAATAATGGTTGAATCAAAGATTGTGAAAAACGAGAATAAATTTGGGAACCATATACAGCTGCACTAACATCAAATCCGGATCCAATTTTACCCTGTGCCAAGGAATGCGCCGTCTGAGCAACATTGTGGACAACTGCAAGGTCCATGTCATTGCTACTTTGATAATTGTTAAAATAGGCTAAAAGTGATGCAACGAGAGACGTCACCAAGGCTGCACTGGAGCCCATTCCAGTTTTGTGTTCACCAGCAGGTAAGAATGGAGGAAAAGATTCAATATGAGCTGGTGTAGGAGGGCCTGATATGTTCATTTTTTGGATAGTTGGGACTTGCGAATAAAAATCGTTATCGGCACGAAGTTTGATTCCTAACAAGTCTGGCAAAATTTGAGATGTTTCTTTTTGAGAATGAAGAATGTAGCCAAAGGTAAGAAGAAGAGTGCGCTCGATGAAAGGATTTGCCGATTGAGATTTTGAACGTGGTATAATGTGGAGGAAGGTCTTGTCATTGTTATCGATAGCATCGTTGGCATTATTGTAGAGCACAAAATAAGAAAAGATTGTGTCATATTGAGGACTATGTACGTCAACAATACTTTTGTGTGAAAATTGATCCTCATCAAAGGACACCAAATCATCCTTATCAACATCAGAAGGCGCTGAGAGAGTTTTCACAGTAGAGAAAAAACGTTTATCTGCAGCTACTACAAGGCCTATGTTAGGTGATTCAAGAACTAAGTACCCTCCAGCCATAAGAATCTTTCCTGGGGCAGAGACTGTAACTTCTTTTGGATTTGCATCAGTCATATTTGGTCTTGAAAGTTGTCAAATGTATTGAAGAGCTCTAATGTTGAGTCAAACTTGAGAAAATTTATTTTAGATTCATTCCATTCTCATTGTTTCGTGAAAATATTTTGATTTTGTTGACGTAATTAAAATGATCGAATTTTACCCGTACTCGAATGACGTACTTTCCAAAGATACGTAGAATATATACGAATCATATATTCGTTTAGGTAATCGCATTGTTGTCATGAAATCGACCAATTTACAAATCATAAAATTTGTGTTGTCATCATATCATCATATCTATTTATTATTACCTACTATCATAACAACAGCAAGCATAAAAGTGCAAACCCACAGCACAAACAAACCATCAATGCATCAAAAGACAACATCTTTCCCATCATTTCTTTCAATTAAAACGAATCATTTTTTCATATTTCTTCTTTTTTTTATAGAATCCCATAGCTTTGCAATCCATCCACCAAAGCAACTATCATCTTTTTCAAACACAAAATCCAATTTAATTCTTTCCTCTACCAGTTCAAACATAGAAACCAACATGAATTCCACCAAAGTAGCAGGTCTTACGTTCGGAAAATTCCTTATTCAAGAATCACAAATATTCTATCGATCACCTTCACAACTCTCTGCAGCAATAGTAAATCTCAAACCCATCGTTCCTGGACACGTCTTAGTCCTATCCCAACGCATCGCACCACGATTACAAGATTTAACCCAAGAGGAATATACAGATTTATTCCAAACCGTCCGTATCGTACAAGAAAAAATTGAAAAACATTATAACGCCAAAGGATCTAATGTAGCCATTCAAGATGGGAAAGTTGCAGGTCAGAGTGTTTATCATGTTCATGTACATATTTTACCAAGATTGGAAGGTGATTTTGAACGAAATGATGATGTTTATGATAAACTAGAAGCTTGGGAACCTAAGGAAGGAGAAAAAATAGTAAAAAGGCTCGAGGTGCCAGAGGACGAAGACCGCAGTCCGAGAACAATGAAAATGATGGAAGATGAGGCAACGTTATACAAACAATTATTTGAAGATGGGGAAATTGGGATTTAATTTTAAACACTCAAAAACTAGGTACAGAAAAAAGAGATAAAGTACCAATGACATTACATTTATCCATGTTTACTGCAATGAAAGCAAAGCTCAGTTTGTACAAACAAAAACACAATTCATTTTCTATTTCAGAATTTGAATAATTCAACATAGATTGCATTTTTTATTCATCCAATAGAATAAATTATTTTATTCGAATACATGAAAGAAACATCTTATAAAAAAAAAAATATTCTTTCGTTTCCAGCTAAAACAATGAGCTTGTAGATTGAGTTTTTTATGGACATGCCAAAAAATCCTTGTATTAACGCACTATACAGACTTACACAGGGTTTATTTACAAGTTTTTTATTTATACGATTCGATGGCAAAAACATCATGGAAGCGGGAAAGGAGGATGAGGACATTTCCGATAATGAAAGAGATGACTGCAAGACCACATCTTTGTTTGGCAAAGAAATAATTTTTTTTCAAAATGTTCCTATCAACGTCCATTCAGAGCTTGCTAGTATTTTGAATCCCACTAATGAGCTCAACGATAAAAAAGGAACTCTTGCCATGCTCAAAGATCGATATCATAAAGGACCTTACAGCCAATCCGAGGAGCAACAAGAACTCGCTTGGATTTGGCCTAATTTTGAAAAAACCAAACATGCCAATCAATGTCAATCAACAAGCCTACAATCTTATATATCGGCGCATTTTTTAGATGGTCATTGTCGTTACGCATCTGCATCCACATATAATACTACATTTCATGATCAAGCTTCTCTCCACCCCACAAACCTTGATTCTGAAGAACATGGATCAAATACATATGTACATTATGAGCATCTTAATTTATCCATTTTCTATACACAGTCAAATTTTAGCATAGACAACTCCATAATATCATTTGCTGCATCTCAGAATATAACTTACATTCCACAACATGCTTCACTTGCCCCCCTTCATTCAATATATCCAACCTCCACAGAAATCGTCTCAATGTACAATATATCACCAATCTCGCATACATGTTTGCATGTTTTTATTAGATCTAATCAGTTTCAAAATACTCCGTTACTCCCCTCACAAAATTCTCAAAAACGCAGCGATCTTGATAACAGTGCTCGTAAAACGCCAAAAAAGAAATTCAAATTACGATTCCGTCTTTTTCCCTCCAGAAGAGCAAAAAAAACAAAATTAAAACCCCTTCAATCCAGCTCATCTAGAAATCTAACATGGGATAATCATCTACAGGATGATATAGACTCTAAAGTCCGCTTTCTTCTTTTACAGCTATTTCATGCTGTCTCATTTTGTCACGAGCAAGGAATGGCATTAATTCAAAATGGCATGCTACATCCAAAACGCATCTTTATTTCAAACGAGGGTTGGCTACATATTACGTTCCCCATCAAATACATGTATTCCAAAGATTTTTTTACTTCAAATAGTAAACATCATATCAAGAATAATGCAAATGAAAATGAAGATTTATCAATAGATCCTAAACATAAATCCTCCACTAGCAAATTTAAGTTCAGCATACCGTCTTACCCTGGTTCTAAAGAAAGTCCAACTAGAAAATGGCGCAATGGAACGTTATCAAATCTAGCATATCTTCTCCTCCTGAATGAATCTGCCGGTCGAATCCCAGAAGATCCATCAAATCCTCCCATATTACCTTGGATCACAGATTTTTCACAACAAATATTAGATCCAAATGATATGCATGCAGCTCTTGGAACAGGAGGCTGGAGGGATTTGTCCAAATCAAAATACCGTCTCACGAAAGGAGACATTCAACTTGATAATTCTTTCAAATATGCAACACCATCACATCATTTACAAGAGGCATTATCAGATATTTCATATGCTGTGTATAAAGCTAGATGCACACCAATGCATGTATTGCAGTCCAAAGTTAGACCTCAATTTGTTCCAGAACATTATCCCGAGAGCATTTACAAATTATTTCATTGGACTCCTGATGAATGCATTCTAGAGTTTTATTCCACTTCGTATTCCAATGTATTTACATCTGAGCATTCCCATTTAGGGTTGAAAGATTTAGTTCTACCAGGATGGTGTAGTTCAAATTCAGAATTCATTGAATATCATCGAAAATTGTTGGAAAGTGACGAAGTTAGTCGATGGCTTCATTTATGGATTGATTTAAATTTTGGCGATGCTTTGGTCGGCAATCGTGCTATAAAAGAAAAAAATGTCCCTCTGAAAGTTCAGTGTCGTCGAAGAAAAAGAGATACATCTGAAGAATTTCTTATGGAAAATTCTCAAATAGTAAATTGTGCGAAAGCAAAAGATGATGAAGTTCTTTTGTCCGAATCGTGCTATACTTTCATACAGTTATTTCCGAAAGCACACCCTCGACGGAAACGTAATATTGATGGAGGTTTATTGCATTTTTCCATTCCAATAAAAACCAAAGAAATGGTATCGGATGAAAAATGTGTGGAAAGTGGGAATCCTTTATGCCCAGAATCTCCTTTGATTACAGATAGCAAACTCTCCAACCATGATATTCACAATCAAAAATATATATTTAATACATCTAGATTGTCGAAGCAATATCGAATCAATGATTTTATAAAGATGAATCAAGGACATCAAAATGCTATCGACTACTTCGAGTTAGATACTATTCTAGTAGGAATGATTATTGAAGAAATTTATAATATTGTGGATATTCATCCTCCTCCCGAGATTGTTGCGGCATTTCATGGCTTGCAGAAAGGGAATTTGAATTTACAAGACATCATTCAAGAAACTGACACATTGAAAGAAAAGCACGTTTCTGATTTAGAAGCATTGCCTTCAAATGTTGACAATAAAGAGGTGTCTCCTCTATTCCCAAAATACTTGCACAACACATACAATGTTCTTGCGGAATTCCAATATACAAATGGATCAAATGTTACTCAAAAAGAACAGAAATATCTTCTGGCAACTGAAGGCGGTGTCGAATCTCTGTCTCATTTTCAGATACGATATATATTAAAAACCCTTTCCAACATTGAATTATTGAAGCGAGTGTCTCCTAAGGGACTTGGTTTTATTCTTCCCACTATTAAAACCTCCCTTTTTTCAATCGTTACGTGCTTCCAAAATGAGCAAATTACAAATGGAAATGTGGATTCTATACATGAGTTGACGAAAATTTTATATAAATTTGTAGATGTTTTTGGTGGCTTTCTTGGAAAAGAGGCTACTGATGAGTCTCTCTTACTTTATATAATTCATATTTTGGATGATGCAATTGAAAGTATGACTTATGCAGGAATCGAATTTCTACGAAGCATACTCCTTACTCCTATTTTATGTTCTTTGTACTACAATTCCAATTTAGAAACATTTGTTCGATTGGTATTCCCATTTTTGATCAAGCTTTTAGTTTTAGATGCAAGCAAATTTGATTGGGGTTTGAATGATTTGAAGAAGTCAGCTTCTGTATCATTATCATTCCTTGCTCAAGAAGAGTCGCTCCAACCTCTCTTTGATCGTATAATTGTGCCGGCAATTTTGCACAATATCGCAGATTCAGAGTCTTATTACGAGGACGTATTCATTGGTCTTAAGGGGTGCAAAGAAGTCCCCAACGAATCAAAAGATATGATGGGTGAAAATTACACAATATTCAAAAGCTTCGTTACTCAGTCATTGGAAGGTAAGTGGTCAATTGGAATAATGGTTTTGCGCTCAATTTCGTCAAGTACACATGATGTCTAACATTTCAATTTGTGCATTTTTAGATATTATTAATATGCTTCCATATTCAACTGTAGAAGAAGTTACCTGTAAAAGTTGTCTTGAGGTTCATGCTCCTCATATCCTCAATAAAATTCATTCCTTTGTTTCTGATGATGATAAAATTATAGAGTATGAGAAATTGGGAAGTTTAGCAGGCTCTCTAGCCCAGATTGTTCAAATTTTAAGTGTATGCATTTCTGTGCTACAACCAAACGATTTGAAAAAGTATTTCTTTAGCATCAATTCAGATTGTACCAAAATATTATTGGATAAGGCATTATCAAATATAGGTATGCATCGCCGTCATCTTCGACGTCATACTGGAGATTCAGCAACCTCCAAGATGAAATCTGTTAATGGCAAGAAGCAAGAAATTTTATCTGCAGCTATAGAACACGAACAACTCCACAAAGACTCCAATCTCATCTGTTTAAGTGAAAGCAATGATCATGATCAAGCATTTTTTCTTTCTTTCCAGCTTTCGTTATTTTTGTTGAAAAGCGTTGGGGATCTTCTCAGTGAGCTTATACAGGCACTGGATGTTAACGATCTTGATGAAACTATTCTTCCTGTTGTTGAAACTCTTGTCACCAGATTTATATTGGAGAAAGATATTCTTCTCAGCGGTACTAATAGCGAATCTTGTGATTTCTCTTGGAATACACATGATTTAAAGAATCTAAAATATTTTCCAGAAGTGAGTCTAGGAATCAGTTTATGCAGACGCTTGATGGAAGTATTTGGGAAAATATCATTCGAAAGCCAGCATCCCTCACTGCATTCATTTTACTGTTGGACAACATCTTTGAGGTAAGCAGTCCAATCTTCAAGTATGAAGACAAAGTTACATTACAACTATATTTTTTGAGCCAATTAAATTCTAAAAAATAAAAGTTGTGTAAAATGTAATTTAAGAAATAAGCACGTGTAAAAACAACTCATTTACGGTATGAGGAACTTGTACCGCTGCGGAGGAGTGAATCTCGATACCTTTACGAGAATACAAGTGTTTTAAGACTCTATCTTGAAAATATTTTAAACGAACGAAGATAATAATGAACAACCCTATATATGCAAGAAAGGATCTTCACGTAATTCTCATTGGAGATTCTGACATGGAACAATGGCCGCTTCATATGATACCAACATTTTCCGACACATTAAAACCAGATGAAGTGGTACGATCAAATATACATAATCATGGACGAGGAGGTGCGATTCTTCAAGATGTTGTCAAGATGACTCGTGCATTTTTCCAACAAGAAGAGTATTTCCAGATTCAACGAAATCCTCTTATTTTTATTGCATGTGCCGGAGAAAATGATATTGGTTCTGGAATCAGACTTGAAAGCAGTGTGAATTCAATGGAAGACTTAATAAATCTCATATTGAGTCGGCCAATTTCCGATCAATCTACAAAGATACAAGAGAAAAGATCCAAGGATCAATACGAAAGTGAAACAATTTTATTTTTCTTAGGACCAAAGATTGAACCTTGGCTAATTAGTGATGTTACAACACGGAAGCAATACATCAAATTGTCGAAACAAATGGACAAAAGAATCAAAAACATAAATCTTCTCAGGAAGGGAAAAAATGATGATCATTATGAAAATGTGAAATTTGTCGATTGTTTGACTTTATTTTGTGGAGAAACAAAAGATGTCCCTGGAGCACTCTATGGTGGTAGAGCCACAGCAGATGATAAATATTTTAAAGATGATGGATTGCATTTGAATGATGATGGATATATGTTATGGAAGGAGTTACTAGAAGAGTCATCTCTTTTCCATTCGAGATCTGTCTAAGTAAGGAATATTCATCGTTACTCTTTTATCAAAATATGATATCATAGGCATAACTTTAAAAAAACTGGGATTTTGTGTTTTGACAAAAGTAAGCAACAGAGTACGATAAATTCTGGAACAGTTAAAGTTGTTGTGTTCCACTTGGTTTTCATTAAAAACCAGGAAACTAAGGAAAAAGCAGCAGATATCACAATCTCAAGTTGGGGAAAATCGAAATCCACTCTAGGAAGCCACAATTTGAGACAAAAAAAAATTGCTTAAATTCAACCTTCTTTGCTTGATGTACTTGATCAGTATTTTCTTGGGGACTTTTAATACAGATATATTCAGTGTTCGGTTAACTGTTGGATTGCATGAAAGCTTATCATCTAACTAGGAAGCCATTTCCAAAATAATAGTCATGTGTCAAAGCATGTGAATAAAAACAATAATCTCAAATTATGAGAATTCTGGGAGACTGAATATATAAGATGTCATAAATCACATATTCCTTCATCTGCATTCATATTTCTCACAATAAAATAATTACGTAAGATACGTAAGTCTAATATATGTAAGTTTATTGTCTTTGACATACATGCTGGAATATTCAAACCGTACCTTCTCTAAGCGATCTGCTATAGGGATAAAACATAGTGCCGTTATTAATTTCAAATTTTCCAGAGGAATAAAGAGGAGAGAGGAGAACACGCGAAGTTATACCTTATTGATATTGGCGATATCAATTCTTTTGAGTCCAGGGTGAAGTGTGAGATTGTAAAATTCTCCTTATCCTTTAGAACAATTCAACTTGATATGGAACACAGTTTGACGGGAAATAGAAAGGCTTGGTTCTGATTTCATAGAAGTCATCAATAAGATTTTCTATGGCCTCATTTGACGTTTTTCTATCATGGAAGTTGCGATTAGTAAGGAAATTAGTATCGAAGACGCTGTGAATGCTGATGCAGACTCTGAAAGTAAATACTTGAGCCATCAGCTTCTACGTCTAGAAAGGATTGAAAATGAGTTACTTGAAATAGCAACTGAAACAGACGAAACATTTTCCTCCACTGCATCCAAATTGAACAATGCACATGCTCCAGGTGAAGATATGAATGTATCCGTCGCAGAGAAAAGTCCCTCTTCTCAAATTGCAATATATTGTAAATCTTTATTGGAAGCAAATGAAAGAAAAATTGAGCAACTCATGGAAAGGCTTAAAATTTTGCCACAAAGTATAGAAAACGAAAATACTGGAGGAGATCAGAATTTAGAAAACAAAGAACTATCTCAAACACAAAAAGATCAAGAAACTAACGATCTAGAGCATAAACAAAACAAAATTTCCCAGCAAAGTCCAGAACTCAAATTGTCATGTGTTGAAGAAATCGACGAAGAATCAGGCAAGTCCAGTGAAGATGATAGAAGTAAGGTAATTGAGCACCATAAAAACACAAATTCTGAAAATATAGATTTGATAAAGTCTCAGTTTCAAAATGATTATGAATCTTCTTTGGTTGAGACCTTCGCAAAGGACGCAATAGACAAAGCAGATGTCTCCAGACAGAATTCTATTATATCTGAATCATATGAGATGGATTTATCATCAGAATTACCATCTCCAGGTGGAACTGTGAAGAAAAGCATAAGAAATCCTGATCCGATATCTTCAAGTATTACAATGGCAAAGACACGGATCGGAATAACTCCTAGTACACCTCCAGCCAAGACTCATAATCTGAAAGAAATCAATGAGCACTTTTTTATCAACTCACCTTCGTCTGCTTTAAGCATAGATCCTAGCCTGCTCGTTACGCCAGACTTAAATCGATATCAAAGAAATACTTTGATACATAGTGATCAAGGAAGCATCATAAATGAGGACATGAAGCAGTATCCTGAAAAAGATCAATCTCCTAGACGCAATGATATGGAACAAAACATTAGAATTAAAAACACTATTTTGGACCAAACTATTAACCAGGTAAAAGGAGTACACAATAAGAACAAGCAAAGAATAGATAGGACAATTCCTCATAATCCTTTAAGCAATAGAAGAACTGCTGGTAGATATTCCATACCTTTCAATTCCTCCAATATGCAATACAGTCAAATTAGAAAAAGCCTACCTAACCCTGTGAATAAAAGGATTTCAGCATCGGGAGATCCATGTTTGAATCAAAGGATTAGCAGCTTTTTCGGGCCAAAAAGCCCTTTACATCGCTTGCCACTGGCATCTGCATGGATTTCCCGACATACTGATAGAAGCAGAATCACACATTCTATGAATAAGCCTACTAGGAAGGCCACTGAGCCAAAATCGCTTAATGGAGATGCAAGTTTAGCATATGGGAAATCTGATTTTGTGAATAGAACTCATTGGGACGACTTAAAATTCATACGAAGGCATGAATATTTATCAGCTCCGTATGCGATTCAGGAAAATGTCTTTCTTGAGGAAGCAAATGATGCTTTGAAATGTTTCTATGCATGGAAAGAGGAAATAGCAAAATATTCTCGAGAGAACATTATCATATTTACCAAAATTGAGGCGTTTGAGATTCTTGGAAATCACATCATTCAAGAGAAAAAGCAAAATGTCTTGATGAGTCTATGCTTTTGGAAAAAAATTGTTATGAAGATTGTGGATGGTGAGAAAAAGTTCAAATTGAACTTTTAACTTTACAAATGCAGAGCTTCGTTTCATCGCATGAAAAAGGCAGATGAACAGATAAATATAGATAAAAATATTCAAGCTAGTTCTATGAAAAAAAGCTGAAACATTGAAACCCAATTTCTAATAAATAAATATTTTACATGCTACTTCCCGATTGGATAGAATATCATATTCGCTGCTTTTGAGATGTCTATGATTCTCTTTTTTGGTATGACTTATCTATAATAGATCGATTTTCCCTAAAAAAATATATGGCAAAAAATAAAAAGTCAGCGTAACAATAAAATGAAAGTTTTCACAGATATTTTTGGAAATCAGTAATCATGAAAAAAAGTGTGATTGCGATGGTGCAGTAACATTCCAGAAACAATGTTAAAGTCGTACTGACATGATATTGCAGATTCAAATTTTATTTATTGTCAGCCTAATAGTCATTTTATATCATCACTCAAGTAAGACCAAAATTATGGACCGAAAGACATTGTATAGAAACAGTCACTAGCTTTTTGGCCTTAAAAAATGAAAAGTTTACACTTTTTAAACTTACTTTATTACATATTACAGTAAAGAAAAGATTTTTTTATCAAGTCTTTTCCATGATTTAATTATAACAGTAAAGCATCAATTTCAAGTTCATTTAGGGCGAAACAAGGGGTGTTTTTATTGTTAAGATTAGTTGTCGCGATCATGAATTTCTCAATAAGTTTGAATTTATGTTTTTCCTTCTAATCTTGTGTTGTATTTGAATATTGTTGATCATCATAACCAGATTGTTGTAACTCTTTTTGTACAATTTTTTATCGTTCTGTGGTTACTCTAGGTCAGTCACGATCGCATCCCCATGGATGACTTCTTGAAGTCACTCTCTCCATAGCGTAATTAATATAGTATAGATAGCTAACTTTGTGCCAGTTTGTCCCTTTTTCACGTGGCTTGAGATTTCAAGATGAGGAAAAAGTGAATTAAAATATGCACAATCTAAAACTTTGTAGGTTGTTGTGGTATGTTTTTATTTTACAAGGTGAGAACTAAGGCGGCGCGCTGAGACGGACCCTGTTCGACCCGATATCTTAGTTGAATGCAAGTGTTAAACTTCATGTATGTAAACTAAAACTTTGTAGGTACCATAATGCAGTAGAATGATGGTATGTATCACTTCCGAATCACATTTTTATTATGTCTTGATCGTAAGTAAACGATCGCATATATTCTTTTCTTCTGGCATAAATCTGATAACTACTTTGCCAACTCAACTGATACTTTTTCCATTTTTCTTCGTGAAAGACCATGTGAGAGACATAGATTTCAATTGTTTACGAATTATTTTGTATACAGCAGTACCGTACTGAGGCCCATAATCATAATAGCAGAACCTTTTTTCGGGAAGGAATCGAACTCGTAGAATTTACTTACGAGGTGGGACAAAGTATTCACGTGGCTTTTATATCCATTTTAGAGTTTCATATAAAAAGTATTAAATCTTCTTTATCGTGCTACAACGAAGGCGTCTAAACCTGGAATAGTGTGAAGAGCACCATGTCATACGCTTATCTTTTCAAATACATTATCATCGGCGACACAGGTGAGTTGGGAAGATTTATTCCACTTCAATTTTGATGAAGTTATGATCATACTTTTCCGAACACGAATGCAAAGTGACGTGCATAAAAGATGCTGCGTAGTCTTGTCTATTCGTGAATGTTCCTAAAAGTGGAATGAGGTGAATAAGAGAGAGTGATAATTACTGATCAAAATTGAGGATGGTCAGAATGAAATGTCTATTTGAAACAATTCAGATCTGTTCTCCCAAAACACATTATGCTAAATTTGTAAACCCATATTTTTTTATGTCAAGGTGTCGGAAAATCATGCCTATTACTTCAATTCACAGACAAGAGATTTCAACCTGTACACGATCTTACAATTGGAGTAGAATTTGGAGCACGCATGGTCACAATTGATGAAAAACAAGTGAAACTCCAAATTTGGGATACGGCTGGACAGGAATCCTTTCGATCTATTACACGTTCCTACTATAGAGGAGCAGCAGGAGCGCTTTTAGTGTATGATATTACCCGGCGGGATACTTTCAAACATCTTTCGAGATGGCTGGATGAGGCTCGGCAACATAGTCAGAGCAACATGGTTATAATGCTTATTGGAAATAAAAGTGATCTAGAGCATCGTCGTGCAGTTTCAACAGAAGAGGGAAAAGCTTTTGCTGAGGAGCATGGTTTGATATTCATGGAGACCAGCGCAAAAACAGCACAAAACGTAGAACAAGCATTTATTAATACAGCCGACAAAATCCATGAAAATATTCAAACAGGTGTTATTGATGTCTCAAATGAGAGTCATGGCATTAAAGTTGGCATGGCAGCAAGCAATACACTCACAGTAGACAAGAAAAATGACCAAAGTGCCCAAAAAAGTAGTGGATGTTGCTAGAGACAATCATAAAAGAATCTTTGTGCAAGGGATGTTAAATCCGAGGTCTTATTTCTGCTGGAGACTGTATGTTATTTTATTCAAAGGAATTTAGTTAAATGCTAAGTATACCGTTGCAATTATCTGTGAGGGCATTATTGCTAATTCCTTTTAGTTATCTTTTTACCAGTCAATACTAAGGAACTGTATTTTGGTACTTTTATTGTGATAAAAAAGCGAAAGACAAATTCTCTTGTAAAGTAAACAAATGTAATTATTATTGCCTATCATGATTATCTTACAGACTTTTGTCTCTGTAGTTCATGATCACAGCACTTTTGTAGAGGCATTCCATTCCATTCAAGCTAATACCTGCTGATGAAAGCATATAGGGTGCAATTGTACATTGTGATGCCACATACTTCAAAAAATTCTTACCTTTTGAAGACAACATGCTGTGAAGTTACGATGAAGAATTCGCTTAGATATCAAGATTTTTGGAAATTTTCCTTTTTCATATTTTTGACATTTTATCTTTTTCTACGTAGAGATCATACTTTATATCGTACATATTTAAAGATAGGATGCTCCTTTATTAACAATATTATTATTATTATTAAACACCACCCAATTCTTGTGTCACATTTTCTGTTTTTTTCTCCATCTTTAGAAAGAAACAGCAGGCTATCCACAACCATAAAAATCACAAAGATTATACCATGCCTGACAATGATGATTCACTGTACAAAGATCTTGTTGGTTTCCTAAAATCAGATCGGGCAGATTTGCGTCAAGCCGCAGCTGAAGCGACACTTTCAACTCTCACACAACAAGGGTGCGTTGAACATTTTTGTGAATATGTAGACTTTTATGTTTTTGTGTTATGTTTGTTTTTCTCACAAAACATAATAACATCGCAACTTCATAAACACATTTTGGACTCGGTCCTAGTGATGCAGAGTAACGGCTGTTCTAAAAATTTTGGAGCATGGAGGAATTCCTTTTTTGTGTCGTCTTGCAACTTTTCCAGGAAAAACTGGTTATGATGCATTGGCATGTCTACTTGTAATGTCATTTAGCTCCAATGACCCATCCATGACATCCTCTACTGAATTAGTCACCAAATCTTCTGGTGATTCTTCTCAGCTATCCAATGCTACCACAAGTGAGATTATGGAAGATAAAATGATTGATTCGAATGCGATAGGTCGGGCCACTGAGGTTGCACTCTCTTTTACTGATTTAGACAACGAAGAAGAACGAAAGCATGTATATCGAGCTGTAGCACTTCTGGCAAACTTGACTCGAAATGAACGTGGAGCAGCTGGGTTTTTGTTAGGTGGAGCCAAACAACTTAAAAAGTTAGAAAATGAAATCGAAGATGAGAGTAAAGACGACAACTCATCCAAAGAAGTATCTCCATCAGTGCAATTGTTACTAGGTAGATTTCTATCCGAAAAATACATACGAGAGCCTGAGAAAGAAATCGAAGATGACCTCCTAGATGTAGAAGATGAAAAGCTTGATGATGATGATTTAATTGTAGAAGATGAAGAAGAAATCTCTACTGATGACCCATATGTTCATTTTGCATCAGTTCTTACAAACATTACACAAGTCAATGCAGGAAGAAATTTCATTACTAGCATGCATATTCATAATTATGCCATATCTGAACCTGAATCTGAGAATGAAGAATGTAATGTGAAGATTATTCCACCAACACTAAAAACTTTCCTTCTTTTGTTGCGCACCAGTTCCTCTGCTCGACGTCGTAGAGGGATTGCTTCCACAATTAAAAACTGCTGTTTTGATACTAATATTTCGAAACTATGGATCCTCCCTCTCCATAAGAAAAAAGCTAGCGAAGACGATGAAACGGAAGGTCAACAGAATTTGATCATTCATACCAATGACGATATGGTAACTTCTCTTCTGTATCCACTCATGGGTCCGGAGGAAATTACAAGTAACTTCGATAGGACTCTACTCGATCCAATATTGGTTTCACAAGGTCCAGATAAAGTTCGTGAAAAAGACAGTAAAACTCGTTTACATATTATTGAAACAATACTGCTTTTATGTGCTTCTGGACGACAAGTACGGGAAATTCTTCGTTCGAAAGGTGCTTATGTTGTTTTGAAATATGCTGATCTAGTGGAAGAAGAAGAGGATGTAGGAGAAAAAATTGATGAATGTGTTCAATTTTTGAAAAGAGATGAAGAAGGATTGCAAGAAGGCGGAAGTGACGATTTGGCGCTGGAAATGGCAAAGGAAAGAAGGAGGATACAGGAAGATTACGACGGGGTCGACTAGATCTCAGTAAAAATAATAATTCCCATATTCTAAGCGACGGTATGAATTTTAATATTCATGACGTTTGACTATTTGTCTTTCATGTCAGTCAACAAATTGTTTACATAAATTACACTATCTCAGTATATGAATCATATTGAAATACTTCCATCTCATACAATTTCATTTCAATATCAATAATTGGACCTTTCAAAACTGTCCCTCCGATACTCGTGTACCCTAATGCCAAGCTATTTCCATGCTGTTTACATTGAGAAGGAAGCTTCTTTTTTAATTTATTCACCACGACATCTCTCCATTCTGTGATTTCAGCAGTTGTTTTCTTTTCAAATGATACAGTGACATGGGGTTCAAACCCCTCAAAGACATTTGGAGATCCATACTGTTGAATTAACCTTATTTTTTGCTCTCTTAATTCCTGATCATCGATATTATAAACCCAATCAGGAACTGAAGATGGAAAATGAACGAATGATTTTGTTTTATTTACAACTCTATCACTTACAAACTGTAAGCATTTATTGTTCTGTATATCTAGCATAGTGTAAGCTCCACTAACCACAGGTTGATTGATCTCGATTTCGCATGGATATTGAAAATCAAATGTGCCTTGTTGTATTTCTTCTTCCATGTCTAGAACTGTTTTCTCAATTATTCTAAGCAATGAATTCAACTTTGTTTGGTCAATACTTTTCGCGCTTTTAGAAGAAGCTTCGTCTTCAATATTGAAATCCGCTAAATAGAGTGTTGCATGTGGAGTATGGTAAGAAATGAAATCAATATATTCGATCTTTTCTTCTTCCTTGTCGATTCTACTTGCATTGATTCTCTGAAGAGCTTGATTCCATCGAAGAGCTTCATCGTAGACGCAAGATTCTGCTGCAGACGTTTTTACAGGGAGATGGATGTCCAGTAAAATTGGATGTGAAAATCGTCCCAGCAGTGATGTTATAAAAAAACATGTCGTAATTGGGGATGCTTGTTTGAAAGTGAACATTGTTTGGAAGTTGTGTTTGTTGTGTGCAAACAACTGCGTTTCTTCTTTTCAAAAATTCTTCTACACGTACGTATTTTCAGTATAATAGATGGTATTGAAGATGGCGTCACAAATTCTCAAGAGATAAGAAAACCAAACGTGAGATTTGGTTTTCATCATTTATTTTCGATTGGAGGATTTTCAATGATCCTTCTTACACCTCCTTTTATCATATTCAAATTATTTGCATTGTCAAAGCACCTTTGCAAGCGAATATACTTTCAATTGTCATTCTTCGTTAATCGATTTTTTGTGTTTCTTTTATTATGCCAAAATCATACAAAAATCAAGGAAATGACAAATCTCCCAGAAAACCTCAACTCTTTAACTTTAATTATTACATGATTTTTTATGCTTTACTTCTAATTGAAAGTCAAAGTTGTTCATTCTTTGATGACGAGACTTACTTTCTTACGAAAATGTTAGTTTTTAAATTAGGACACATTCTTTTAAGAAAACAACTGTTTCGACTGCTGCTGGAGTTGTGTGCATAAAGATTGCATTATGTACATAAGTTTCTTATTTATTGTTCAAGTTATAAAATATGTCGACCACCGTACTCCATATTTGTTTTAATCAAGAGAAGACACAAAAGTGGATTAAGAGAGGCACGCGACTGACAAGCTCATGACATTGATCCTAACAACAATAGGAAAGTGCCATAGTCAAAGTAGTACGGCAAAGGATGTACATATTAAGAGATACACAATACGAATCGATGCGAAACGCTTTCCTGTCAAAAGTCGACGCATGTCTAGAATTTCCGAAAGTGGTTTAATCTTTATTTCCTATCGTCTCACATTTTGGACTTAATTCAAAATTATGACATACAACTGAGTTAAACATTTCTTCCGGTATTTGTCTCAGTAAATTTCACAGCAGATATACAATTCCTTACTACGTATTGCACAATTCTAGACTAAGTTAAAACTCCTATTCAATATGAGATTTGGGCATATTTTTTTAAGAGACGAATCGATCTCTGTAACATATTAAATATTGAGAATACTTTTTAGTAAAATTACAATTTGTTGTAGTTTATTATGCGTCGATTTGTATTACAGAGACGGCCCCCTATACAACCTTCTGAGTAAGAATTGAGTGGAAAACGATTGAAGTTTCAACTCACATGTCTCACTGCTCTTACAATCAGGAAACTGATCCTTATGGATGTTAGCAAAAACACTTTAATTTAGAATGGGGCCATTGGTTCTCCGCTGTATGGGATGGCAATACCGCTTAATAATGGTACAGATCCCTCAATTTTATCGGCGGCCAAGAATCCGAAAATTCCAATCATGGCAAGACGTCCATTGTTAATTTCAGCTACAAGACCCTCAGCTTTGTCTGCTTCAGAGCGGTTCTTGCTGAACCCGAAAGGATCGTACAAGTTTAATGGAACAGGGTGAATAGTCTTACTGAAAATATCGAAGGATGGGTAGTCACCAGGTTTTCCTCCAGCCATGTAGTGTGTATTTTCGTCAGTGGCTAATTCACTCCAAATTTCAAGGAATCCGATAGCTCCAATAATTTGGAACTTGGATACATCAGGAAGGGCATCCCATTGTTGTTCGGGGCTAAGGTCGGTAGATGGGAAGTTATCTCCAGCAAGAGCTAAGAGAATGTATTCAAATTGTTTAGATAAAAAGTCCATATAAACATATTAGAAAAACCTAACATAATGCATGGAACTTACTCATTTTCCATGGGAAGTGGACATTGGATTGGACGCAGTATCCTACGAAGGCAGCCATGGCGACACGTCCATGCTTGATTTCGGCATGACGCAAGAAACCGATAGTGGCCTCGCTGGAGGTTCCCCACAAAGAGGCATCAGCAAGTCCCAAAGGATCGTAGTATTTTAAAACAGGGTTCAATTTACCGGCAAAATCCTCGAGGTCACTTTTGGCAGAGTTGAGGGAACTGGTTGGGGTTGTTTTAGAGGTGGGAGCAAAAGCGGAGGCAGCTCCGATGGTGGAAAGAACAAGTGCGGCGAGTTTCATTTTAGCTAATTTAGAAATTGATTGTATAAATTGTGACAGTACAAAGAATCATAAAATTTTGTGAAGGTTGCTATTCTCAGGTAAGTAGAGCTGTATGAGTCTTCTATTTTCAAGGATATGAACACATTCTGAACGTAACTTGGTCGTAAAAGTTCTTACAAAATCTCGTTCGTATTGTTCAATCCAAGTTCAAAAGTAGAATAAAATTTTGGTTTGGATCGAAAACTTGAAGTAGAATCCAGTTTTACTTCGTCCGTACGTCTATATGGACATGTTTAAAATGCAACCATTTGTTAATTTGTGGTCATTTGGAATCGTCTACGTCATATTTTGACGAATGCATTTCACTTGGTGATAATCATTTTATTTTCACTGAAAACTGTTGATTTGTATTATGTGAGAGTTCTTTGTTCGATACGCATGGTAATATGACATTATGCGAATGGACGAAAAATGAATAAGCAATAAATTGCTCAACGTTGTTGCTGACTCTACCTCGAGCTCATCGTTGAAAAAGCAATGTCGTATTCTAATGATCCCGAATGTGGATGAACAATTGCACTCAGTATTAAATCAAACATAACTGTCATAAAGAACATTTTTTAAAGGGAGATTTGGATTGCTGTTTTTGTCCTGTCAAGAAAAAATATTATTGGAAAAAGTACATTTATAATGAGCACTTCAAACAAAGTCGTAGTTACCTCAAAATTTCGATTTCAACAAATATTGTTCGTTTCAAACATAGTCCATTCGCGGTTCTCATGACCATTGATTTTTTGACTAAGGTGGATATATCATGTACGAAAAATGTATAAAATGAATACCTTGCCTTATTGATCTAAATTGTATAAATTACTTCATTAATTTATTCTTTAAAAGAAGTTTGCGATGCATTGTGCCAAACTTTATTTGTTTGTTGATTATGTGTCAAATGTGGTGAAATCAAGAGCAATTTTTTTAGGAGACAGCCAGTATTATAATTTCAGCCAGAAGCAAATGAATATTTGTGTTCTGAATCAAATCCTAATCGGTCGTTCTTAAACTCCTTTAAAATACATGGAAGTTTGAGGCGAAAGGAGCCATAACATCACCATCGTATGGAATAGCAATGTCCTTCAAGAGTGGAACAGATCCCTCAACTTTATCGGCAGAGAGGAAGCCAAAGATTCCAATCATAGCAAGACGTCCGTTGTTTACTTCAGCAACAAGACCTTTGGCTTTAGCCTCTTCGGAACGGTTTTTACTGAAACCGAAAGGATCGAAAAGATTGAATGGAACGGGGTGAACCAAAGTTCTGAATTCGTCGAAGGTTGGGTAATCTCCTGGTTTTCCTCCTCTCATGTAATGGGCGTTGTCAGCAGTTGGCCATTCACCCCAAGCTTCAAGGAATCCAATTACGAGAATAATTTGCCATTTGGCTCCCTCAGGGATAGCATCCCATTGTTGTTCGGGGCTAAGGTCGGTAGATGGGAAGTCATCTCCGGCAAGGGCTGTTAAAAAAGAATAAAATTAGTGTTAAAAAGGAAAGAAAAGAGCATTTGTCACGATGCTCTATGAATAACTCACTCATTTTCCATGGGAAGTGGATATTAGATTGAACGCAGTATCCTACGAAGGCAGCCATGGCAACACGTCCATGTTTGATTTCGGCATGACGCAAGAAACCGATGGTTGCATCGTTTGTAGCACCCCAGAAACTACCATCAGCTAAACTCATAGGGTCGAAGTAATTTACAATAGGATTCAATTCATTGGAAAAAGAAACAAGATCATCTTTTCCAGAATTGAGAGAAGTGGTGGAGGTTGTTTTGGATGTAGGTGCGAATGCTGAAGCAGCACCGAGAGTGGAAAGGACAATTGCAGCTAATTTCATGTTTTCTTCTTTTTCTAAATTGTGAGAAAAAAGCTTGAAGTAGGAAAAAAATGGTTTAGATTATTGATTACGTAAGCTTGCTCATTTAGATTTTAATCTACCGTAAGTAGTTTCTCAATTATATTACTGGAATGCTTCTAACATGTGTCATGGAAAGGATCGGGCCTAAAGCTTAGTTCAATACGGAAATTTTTTTATTCCGAAAGTAAACAATTTGGGATTATTTGGTTTTGAGAAAACTTGAAGAGAGATCCTATACAAAATACACATGTTTAGAACTAACTTTATATGTGAAAACATTGCTGCTCTAAATGAAACGGTCTTCAGTTGAAGTTTTCCTATGCGTACGTTGCTAAGTATTTTTCCATTTATGCATTTCAAGAAAGAAAGTTTTTCATTTCAAAATCTCATGAAAAAATATTCAGAAGAAACTTTGACTAACACTACAAAGAGAATCACAAATGGTGGAGGAGATGACCACATGCCAGTCACATGGCAAAAGTATAGCTATAGAGATGAAAGTTATTCTTTCTTTTGATAAACATGTTGAACAAATCGTTTCGGTAAAATGAGAGAAATAATTGAGATATATTGTTATCAAAGTATACGTTTGAAAGTGTTCTGCTGTCTGGAAAACAATATTACATACCATGTTCACCTTATGCTGAGTCCTTATTGCAGCAATAATGAAGTTTAGATGCAATTATAGTAGTGAAGATTGTAAAAATGATGGTTTGCATTCTTCAATAAATAAACAAATTAAACGATTGATGGAAATATATTGCAAACAATTCTATTCGCAGCATTAATAAAAAAATCCTTTTCATTTCAGGAATAATAGGGAGAAAGGAATCTTACAATTATCGATCAAAAAGTCTTCAGATAAACCTAATAAATCTCATTTATCTCAGAACGGCTTTAGATAGCTTATAATATATGATCTTATCTATTTTCCTCGTGATTGTGATAGTTTATCTAGATAATGAAAGATGCAACGTAAAGCGTTCATTTCCAAATATATGATATATAAAAATATCATCCTGCCCATGCATTGGTATCTTTTCTTTGTAATCTCTCTCTCCTCAGAAGAAGAGAAAAAAATTGAGGTTTCATGAGCTGAATTTTCCCATTCCTCACGATGGTCTAATTTCAATGAAAACGAATGGCTTCGTAGAATGTTTGTGTACAATTTATATTGATATTTATATCGTGCGTATCCTCCACAGTTCCAACTTCAAGTTTTACAACGAAAAAAGTCGTAAAAATCCATATATTCATGTACGATTGGTAATAAAGTGCGTGAAAAGATTGATTTTTCTTTGTGATGTAGACTACCAAATCAACAACATCGAAAGCTTTTTTGGTTTTTGGGAAAAGAATCCCATATTATATTTTATTTTACAGGTTCAAAAATGAAGATCGCTGCTTACCTTCTTTCTGTTATTGGTGCTGCTTCAGCATTCGCCCCTACCTCCCCAACAACCTCCACCACTTCTCTCAATTCTGCAAAAGCTGAACTTGAAGATTTGGCTGGTAAATTGAACCCTGTTGTAAACTACTTCGACCCTCTATCTTTGGCAGACGAAGAATTCTGGGGTGAATCTAGTGAGGCCACAATCGGTTTCTTGCGTCATGCCGAAATCAAACATGGACGTGTCGCCATGGCTGCCTTCGTAGGATACTGTGTTCAATCCAACTTCCACTTCCCATGGAAAATGAGTAAGTCAAAAATAATATTCAGAATTAAAAATATGATATCCCACATCTTAGTGCAAATCTAACTTAATACAATTTTACAGCCCTTGCCGGAGATGACTTCCCATCTACCGATCTTAGCCCTGAGCAACAATGGGATGCCCTTCCTGATGCCGCCAAGTGGCAAATAATTCTTGTAATTGGATTCCTCGAGTGGTACAGTGAAATCAAATCTGATGATAATCTTCATTACATGCGTGGAGGAAAACCAGGAGCTTACCCAACTTTTGACTTGTTCCGTAAAGAAATCCACCCTGTTCCACTCAACCTTTTCGATCCTTTCGGTTTCACCACTAAGAAATCTGCCGAGGCTAAGGCTGATGGACTTGTAAAAGAAATCAACAATGGGCGTCTTGCCATGATTGGAATTTTCGGATTCATTGCTGCCGATAAGGTTGAGGGATCAGTACCATTCTTAAAAGATATTGCCATGCCATACAGTGGAGAACCAATGGCCCCATTCTAAATTAGTATTACAACACACTTAAACGAAGCTTCATCATATAAGACCTGAAGTGGCTAGATTCGGTTTAGTACAACAATGAAAATGTACAAACTAGTGGTCGCCCTAAAAATAAAATAAAATTTTCCTCATTAATGCATACCATACAATTTCTTTGGCGTCAAACTCAAATTATTTTAACAGATAAATGAAAGAGCTGTCTATATGAAAATTTGTTCAAACAACTTCAGTGAATTCGAAATGTATCATCAAAGAGCTGCTTCATTCTCGAGATCATCCTCTCTGTTTGCCATTTGTTCTTTAGCTTTCTCTATTGCAAGTTCCTGTTGCTTTCTTAATGCAGTTTCGACATCCACTCCAAAACCAACACTGGGATCTTTCAAAACGGAACGAATTCCACTTACTGCACTTTCTTCGTATGTATATTCGTGACCGATCATATTCGCATCAATTTGCTTTAAGGATGGGATAATAGAGGCAAGTTTTATGCGATAATCGAATTCACTCGCAATGGGATTGTATTCCAAATAGATGGCTTCCAAACAGGCTCCATCTTTTGATCCAAGTGTTGAAAGTGGATCAATGTCCTCATATTTTGAAATTTTATTGCTCGATAGCCACAAATCCTCCATCGCTTCAAGATGTGCAAAGTGAGAAGTTGTGGTCACACGGTTTCGTGAGAGATCAAGGGTGCTAAGTTTGGTAAATTTCAAAGCTAATCCTGTGGGTTGCGAAGCTCCTCTATTTCCGATATTGTTGTGAGAAAGATAAAGCTCTACCAATGTATCTTTCTGAGCTGTTAAATTTTCAACCACTGTAAGCCGATTCGCTTGCACGTCAAGTCGTCTTAGTTTGGGTAACTTTATCGATAACAAACAAAATAATTGCAAAAATAAGGGAAAGAATATTAATCATACTGTTCCGTTAGAAAATGAAAAGAAAATGTTTGACTAGAATGACAGTACCTTGCTTATTCCACCAATGTTTTCGATTTTATTTTTTCCTAACCACAAGTCTTCCAAATTTATAAGTGGTGAAAGTTCTTCTTCTTTCATAATTCGAATCCTATTTGCACCAAGATCTAATTTACGTAATTTCGTCAAATGTTTGAGACCAGATATTTCGTTGATTTTGTTTTGAGCCAAATCTTCCATAAGAAAAAGGTTATCGAAATGTTAGAATTCAAAGGATTTCAAAAGTTCCTGAATAAAAACAGTGCACTAAAAAGTTTGGGATAACATGTACTTTCACTTACAGAGCTCAGTGAGATTTGGGCAAAATTGAATTGGTGACATGTCACGAATCACATTGTAACTCATATCTAGCACGTTGAGAGTAATTCCTGGGCTTCCATTTTCACCAGAATCTAAACCCTCAAGAGCTTTTATAGAATTATCGTAAAGTTCCAAGAGAGTCAAGTTTTGAAAGCCTTTGAGCCCTTCCATTTTCTCAATAATATGCGACCTTAAAATGAGTCGGGTCAAATTAGGACTACATTGAGCGTAAAGATCAGTGCCCATTCTTGTAATCTTTTGACCATGTGTCCCAACGATGCACAATTCTGTTTCCTCTAGTTCCTTCGATATTTCAACTACATCGCTCGGGAAGCGAATTGGTATATCGTGGTGGTCCTCGCCTAATTTGGTCCAATCAAGCGGGAGAGGGTCTGGTTGTGAATTATCTTCTATCCCAGCCGGAGCTGGAGGATTCACCTCGAGTTTTGAATCTTCCGTCATGATGATCTGATGATAGTGGTAGTTTGTGTTGGTCAGATCCGCTTTTTAACGTGTCGAGATCTTTTTTACGAGTTCCGGCAACAATTGAAAAAGCCTTGTATTAAAAGGCCTTAAAATTCCTTCATTTTTTGTAAAAAATACGAAATGATCGCCACAAATTGCTGTCTTTTTATTAAAAGAAAATTCTTTCTGAAAACACTCTGAATTATGGATCAAAAGAATACCGATATATCTTTCCTTTGAAAGTCTTCTAATTTGCTATGCAATTAAGTATTTCATTCCAACTACCTTCTGGTAACGCCTCAACTTACAGGAGATTCCAAGGGGAAGATTGAGACGAATGGCTTTACCTTCCAGAACCTCAGTGATTTTGAGGATGCCGTTATGAAAGACTATAATTTGCACTTGAAGAGCTTGATTTGGTGTGCAAAAAGAATTGCATTGATGTGAAGAAAACCAATAAAATTCCAAAATCGTGTTATTTATGTAGAGCCGTAAAGGCATATAAATTATGAGATCCCTGTCTTGGAAGTCTCCACATTAGTCAAGGAACAATACAATATAAATTGACGACGTGCATAAGTATCGTCACATTGTTTTGATGCTATAATTCGTATCCAACTTCTGCATAACCAAGTCAACTGCTGTAAACTTCTTTCCATATACTAGTTATATCATTTTATATCACAATGTGTTTCACATCCATTCTGAATTCCATCACTTCGAATATCAAAGATTACCCACCAACAGGTGAAATAAAATATATCAGACGACATCTACAACGTTCAGTCATTCCAATAACTTTTTACATAATTGAGCTTAATATTTCATCTATATTTGAAGTAGATATAGCTTTATTACTATGTTGAGCCGAACTCTGTTTTTCAAAGTATGAATACTTTACATAATTAAACTTACGAAACTATGAATGCTCAGACCATACATTTCTTTCAAGGAAAGGTTTCCAAAATCATGAATCTGAAAAATATATAATTGGTATATACTCGATTATACTGCTGAGCTAATGTTTTTACAACAAAATCTAGTCTACAATAGAGGGTTGCGTCAATTCTTCCATTGCATGTGTGCTAATCATTCGTAGTGCTCGTTGTCTATCAACTCTGGCAGTCAAGAGTTTTACAATATCTCTCACTCTCATTCCACTCACTGGAACCTCATCAATAGCAATCAAAATATCAGAGGGGAAAACCCAACCACATAATGGACTGTCAGGTGCTATATCACTAACCATCGCATGCCCTCTGAATTGAACAAAAGTGACACCAATGCGACCAGAAGGTGCGGATACCACACGATGGTAGGGATGATCTTCATCTCCAGGATGAGGAGGAATGGAACTATGAGGTTGATTTAAAGGTACAGAATGTCTTTGCCCAGAGTTAGGTATATTTTGAGTGTATGATTTTGAGAATGATTGGTGAAATTTATTTTTATTCCACTGGTCTATGTCACTCTCATCAGATGACTGACTTCTTTGATAGTTAACTTTGGGAACAGATGTTTTTTTTCCACGACCTAGAAATCCACCAAAGGCACCTCCTATCGCACTCATTATTCCTGGGCCAGAAGAATTTTGAACACTTCTAAGCCCACTGGCACCCGTAATACTAGATCCCACACTTTCGTCAGTAGAACCGACAGACATTCCAGAAGAAAGAACGTATTGATTAGAGGGGTCATCCATACTATCACGAACATATTGAGTATTTCCTTCGTAGTTGTATGATTCTCGATTCGAAACAGGGGAGGTTACCGTAGTGCTGGTTATGCTACGACTTCCGGTTTCACTATTATGTGACCTCCAAAAGTCTGTCATTCCTTTCCTAAAATTGATTGAGTTCTTTGTTCTGTCTTCGTTTCTTTCTTTGCCTGTGTCAACAAAAGTATTGCCTCTGCTGCTAGCTTTGAATGCCATCATATGCTTTGTATCAGCTAAATTACCTATAGCTGAAATATTGTTATTTGAAAAAGCTTGAGAGTGATACCTCTCTACATTCTGAGACCTTTCTATAATGACTGCGATATCATAAGTGGTCGTTCTATGTGCACGAGTTGTAACTTTCACATCTACATCGCTCCTCCGTAATAAGAGTGGAAGAACATGCATTGCAAATCCATCACGGACTTGGTGGTCGAGACTCGCAATTTGTAGAGGAGGAATATTTGCAGGATTGTCACCATTCATTGCCCTATCCATCCAAGCAAGCAAAGAGTTGTGCATGGAAACGTCGGGCGTCCACTGTAATAACAACGCGTCGACAATTGGTGAGCGAAGTTCATGGTCAGGGGGCGGAGGCAAGGATTGTGCAAGTGGATTCCATTCAGTAACAAAATTTTCACCGTCCAACATTTTTACATTTATAACCTTTTCATCATTAGACATATCATGCAGATGAGATTTTGAGGAATTTATCATTGATGATGAGGAAGGAGATGCGGACATATCCAAAGAATTCGCCTCTTTTTGTAAATAGTGCTTTTCTTCACTCAGAGTATGATTAAGTGTTTCAGAATGAGATAAAGCTAGTTCAAGTTCACGTTTCAGAGATTCTATTTGTGCCTTATCTTCTTTACGGAAAGCTTCCTGATATTCATCTAGTTCGATTGCCAAGATTTTGTCGTGGATTGAAACATCCAGAGATAACTTTAACGAGGAGACAGTTCCAATTTCTTCTTGTCCTCTTTCATGATTTTTGACATCAGTTGCATCTTGTTCTGAATCAGATTTGTCTTCAAATCCTTCATCTTTCTGTTCGTTTTCGTATGTTGTCTTTTCTTGTTGCATTGATTGAATCTGTGTTTTGAGCTTTTGTACTTCAGCTTTTAGTAAAACTATTGCTCGTTTTTCTGCTGTGGTTTCCCTTAATGAATCAATATCACTTTGCTTTGGTGACGTTTTTGGGACATCAGCTACTTCCTGGAATACGTTCTCAAGTACCTTAATTTCATCCTTTGCAGCTGTCGAGGCTGACGATGCAGATGATTCATCTTCATCATCAAAATCTAATATTGATCGATTTGGGGACGTAAAAAGAACTTCTGCTCTAGCTGCACTACGAAGTCTTCCAATCTCGGCCCTACATTTTGATAGTTCTTCATTTAATCTTTGCGAATATTCATTTTTTTCAATGAATTTTTTTTCAAGTTCCTGTATTCTCTCATTCATTTGAACCCGGCTAATGTTATTGATATCAATGTTACTATTGAGTTTTTTGTTCTCTGGATCCACTATACTTGCAATAGGAGAATCTAATGAAAACCCTGTTCCGGCACCTCCTTTTGTTGCAGAGTTGCTGGAAGTCCGGATAGCATCAAGCCATTTCGAAGCACCAAGAGCAGTACTCTTCATTTCTAGAGCATAAGTATGAGACCGCATTAAAGACTTTAAAGCTACGCTTCTTTTGATGTGATTAGTAGCGATATTGTTTTTCGATTCATTGGATGATATTTCTTCGTAGTATTTGCTTATTGATTCTAAGTCCTTTACTATAACATTTATTTGATTAATTCTTGGTGAAACAGAAGATGTTGAGCTACTTTGGCGTGGAGATGGAGGTTGGGGAGGGGAATTTCCGTCTCTCTTGGATGAAGAATTCTTTTCAGGATTAAGGTTTTCATGGTGAAACGCGAGACTTCTTTTCACAAGACAAGCAAGTAAATCCAAGGCATCGTCGCGCTCAAGTTCAACTCTTTGAGAACTCTGTAATAATGTTGTGTTTTGATCATTCATGACTGCAGGACTAAATTCATGACTTTTAAGAAATCTACTACGTGTGTTCGTGGTATTTTGCACAATTTTTTTTCTCCCTCTTTGTATTTGTTGCTTTGTTTCTCCTTGACCTTTCATAGAGTATTTCAAACTTTGATTTGAAGGAAAGTTTTGTGTTTCATACCTTCCACCAACATCCCACGATTTTGAATGTTTAATATTCCTTTTCAAGGATCTGGAAGACTGGGAAGGCATAGGTTTCCATAATCTCATTGTTTTTTTATCATTCGCATTCAAGTCCTCAGAAAAATGATAACCTTCCACAACTGAACTGAGCGTGTCATCATTATCTACAGAAAGACATTTTCGTGCTTGTCGAAGAGGAGACAGAAGAATTTGATGGTTTGAAGTCAATCTTTTACTATTTTGATTTTTTGGGGAAGGAGCTTGTTTTTTGTCCATTAATGAAGGAGATTGTGGATATACCGGAGTTTTAGAAGTATTGCTATTTAATTTATTTGCGGTAGAAGAGTCTGTTGGGTCCAATGATGGAAGCACTAAAGGAGAAGGCATTTGATCATTGGTGTCTGAAATGAAGTCTGTATTAGGTTCAGTGGATTTGGACAGCTGATTTGATGGTGGGGTTGTGAGTGGAAAAATATCCATCTTTTTTCTTCTTGCTGTCGTGACTGTACTAGGTTCCGCGTAATCCTTTATATCAAACTGTTGCTGTAAAGGAGGTGGTGTCCTTGATCTTTCTGTATCGTCCAAGACCTTATTGTTATTACGTAGAGTTTCTTCGATAGTTACATTATTACCGTCTTTTCCTTCGTGTTCCTCCTCCATTGCACGCAATAGTTCTGCAGTTATGCCCAAGTTTCCATCCAATTTTGATGCGTCATTATTTTGACGATTACTTTTCCCATACATAAAAATACTTTTTGCTTTGTTCAAGTTACCAATGACAGTCCCTTCAAAATGAGAACTTTGTTCACTTCTATTTTCGCTACCCATGATGGATTCATTCGAGTTACATTCTTCTATTGGTGGATGACTAGTACTATCAATTGCTGTTTTCAAATTTGATCGAAAATTATCTTTTGATGTGTGAACCTCCCTAGTAATCACATTTTCATCAGTGTTGTCATTATTATCTCGCCTTGATGATTCTTCAAAATTCTCAGAGTCTGCATTATCATCAAATACTTTACTTGAAGAATCAATATTATCAGTGTTTTTTTGTTTATATTTGGTCCTTGTTCCAGAGATGGCTGCACCAGAACTCATTGCAATTGTATTATTATTGTTTTCGTCACTATCGTATTCGTTTCCCTCTGCTGTTGGAAGAAAGTTATATCCCAAGACACTACTTACTGCTCCACCACTAGTATTAACACTCATGTTTGCAGTGCTAAAATTTGATGCATCAATATCAGTTCCTGTTTCTCTGCCGTCTATACTTGTCCCATTTTCAGAGTATTGAAGGGATATAACAGATTTTGTATTGTTATTCAATTGAGAATTTTGACAACTCGTCTTTGGAGGAGAAGCATGAAGTTGATTTAGGTTATCGTCATATGTGGATTTCAAAGATTCCCTTTTGTTATCAGTCATAAAAGTACTTTCTCTTGAATTCGTGGTATCGTTATATTCATCGTTAGGATCCAAAGCGGTTTCTCGATTTGAATTATGTTCTCTCTGTTGCTCTGAATGGGTTGAGTTAACTGAGGATTCGTCGTTTTCGGAGCTCTCTTCATCCGGCACATTGTATCTGAATGCTTCGTTTGAACCTGAATCAGTGAAACCTGGGTATAGCAATGATTTCACGAATCCTTTCGAAGTTGCGGTTGCAGAGGATGGTTCCATAGTTTTCAATAGAAAGTTTTCACTATTTTTCATTCAAACTATAATCCTTCCGAAAGTTTCTGTGTCTTCAATTGTGGGGTAGAGATGGTAAAAAAAGCTGACGATTCTTATTCCATTATGTCGCTCGCAATGAAAGCAGTAAGAAGTTTTGTTGATGAAAAAATTTAATCACAGAACATAAAATTATGCATATAGAATTTCTACGACTTTCTCATGTTTGTTTGTTTGTTTGGTCTACCCCACTATACTCTTATACAAAATATATAGTTATTCATGTGTGCCCATTTGTGTAACAAATAACTTTTGTTGTATTTAGATGTTTAATAATAGGATTTTATATGAATATATTTGAATATTTTTAAATCTGGACTACTTAAGGCACACGCACGAGTCAAACATCTTCCTGTCAAAATTAATACACAAGAATGAATTTGTTTTAATACTTGTAAATGTTTATGAGTATAACGAATAGAACTTTTTTAAATAAATTCGTATAGTTAGTTAAGTTAAGGTATGTTATAATTTTACGTGTGAAACTTAGCTACGCGCTGAGACGGATCCTAGTACTTCACGGCCTGCCAAGTTAGTTAGTAGGTCTCATTAATCCAATGCAAATGTGTGACAGGAAAGATATCAGCCGGACTAGGTATTTCCTTCGTCACAAGATTAATATCTCGAACGATGATGCTTTTGCTCTATGAATGAGTTGAACACAGGTAATTTTTTTTTACTTCGCAATTTTCATTTGCCTATGTATGCGCTGACCCCGTCGAGCATACGTCTATGAAATTGACGACGGAAAAACGTTGCTTGCATTTCTACATATCCCTTGAAATGATTCCCATTCTTTAGCGATTTTGTATGCTCTGTATCACAAGTTGAAAGTCGTTTCTCCTTGTTACTTTGGTCTTTGATCATCGCAATAATTCGTTGAAAAAGATACAACTGTAATTTCACGCTATTTTTGTTCACAGTTTTTACAAGAATGTATGAATACCTTAGTTTTAATCATTAAATGCGTACGTATTTGTCGAAACGAGCCTATCTTCGACACTATTTCTGGTTGCTGCTTTCAATAAGATTGAGCATTAACTATAGCGATGATGATAAATCCCTTCATTCAATTGATCACAAAACTATTCTCTGTGGAAACCGAGGTAAGATACATTGACGGATAAATAATATGTGATCATATTCATGCAAGCTTGATTGCAAGAAGAACAATTTTTCAAACCTTAAATGCACTCTTTCCTTGGAAAAACTAACGAAAAACGTGTATGCACAACAGGAATCATTGTTCAGATGAAAGGATGTAGAAGGCAAGAAGCTAAGACAGGCATAGCATAAGTAAAGGTACAAAAGGGGGGGGGAAGTGAGGTTCATCATTTGAGGAACTTTTTATGAAATAAGCTTTAGAGTATTTTTTCTGTGAACATCTTTCCAGAGGTACAACTAGAAAAAATAGAGAATTTTTTTTTTTAATAATTCGAAGACTTAATTCTTACTAATTCAATATTATATTGTTTTAGTATTTCGTAAGATAACATAAATTATAAGCATTATCGATCTATCACTATTATACGACTTCAATTTTCCTCGTACGTACTTAAGTCATACATAATAGCTCTGTAACTGTGATATATCTCA
>Ga0209092_10000297_pt1 | contig 47771 bp, 29 predicted proteins | sample FraStrMetagenome_FD_187446 | JGI IMG/M metagenome (GOLD analysis project Ga0209092, IMG submission 187446) | Marine eukaryotic phytoplankton communities from Arctic Ocean - Fram Strait ARC3M Metagenome (SPAdes) (version 2) | ecosystem: Environmental > Aquatic > Marine > Oceanic | place: Fram...
TACAACCACACTTGAGCAATTGAAAACATTTCTACCTGTAGAAAATATTTCCATTCGCGTAAGCAACCTAGAAGCCCAAATGGGACTTGTTGATGGTAGTTGTAATGTAATTTTTGCCGGATCTAACGCTATTGCAGAGTCAGCACTTCGTGAAGCAGGATTTGTAGGTGACTATGCAGTAGGAGAAACTCTTTTTAGTCGGGAACCACTTGCGCTTGTAACAAGAGAGTCAGACCAACGCTTCACAGACTTTGTCAATTGGGTACTTCAAGCTCTTCTGTCAGCAGAAGAACAGAATATTACTCAGAAAGAATCTACTAAGTTGTCCAAGAATGAACTCTTTGGAGAGTCCTTTGCAACCATGTTCCAAAACGCAGTTGGGGCAGTAGGAAACTATGGAGAAATATATGAGAGGAATTTGGAAAAACTCATTCCAAGGGGTGGATTGAACACTATTAATAATGGCGATAGTGGGCGTATTTTATCTCAAGAATTCGGAGCATTGGAGAGGAAAGGTCCTTTACCAACCAAAGGAATATTAGCTACAATTAAGAGACGTGGATTTGTCAGTTGCGGTATAACTCGTAGACCTGGTTTTGCAGACTTTGATGCTGAAAAAGCTGCATGGTCTGGATTAGATGTTGATTACTGTCGAGCCCTAAGTGCTGCAGTATTTGATGGAAGTATCAATAATGTCGTTTTCCACGTACTTCCAGCAACGGACCGATTTCAAGTTCTATCCAGTGGCCTTGTAGATGTATTATCACGTATTACTACACATACTTTTGAGCGTGATGTTTTTGAAGCAACTGCTCAAGAGGGGTTTACTTTCACTAATCCAAACTTCTATGACGGATTATCGTTTGGTGGCATTCCTCCATTTGGTGATTGTGCTGATCGACTTGACATAACATCTGATATCTGTAAAGACCTTCGCATCTGTGTAAATGATGGAACAACCACAATTGCAAGAACACGAGAACTATTCCCTGAAGGAAATATTCTACCCATGATGTCCGGAGAAGTCTCTCTTGGAGGATTGACATCTGGTGCTTGTAACGCTGTTGCTGGTGGATCACATGATATTGCACAAAATTCTGTTGCTAATGCTGGATACGTTGGAGATTACGAAATTGGATCCAACCGCTTTTCTAAAGACCCATTGGCCATCGTAACAAGACAAGACGATCCTATCTGGTCTGACTTTGTCTTTTGGGTACTTGAGGCAACATTTTATGCAGAGGAAAAAGGAATTGATAAAGCAAATGCCAAAAAAATGCCCACCACTAATTTATTTGGAGCCTTGTATCGCGATATGTTGAGAAATGCAATCCAAGCAGTTGGAAATTATCAAGAAATTTATGCTCGCAATGTTGAATTCATTGTTCCTCGGAATGGATTAAATTTATTGAACAATGGAAACATGCCTCAAAATTATCCTTTACCTGGAATTGGTTTTGAATCCTCTGAATAAATGGAGAAAAGTAGTTTAAAAAATAGTGAATAGAAGTAATTAATATGATGACGTCAGGATGACTATCTTTATGTACACTTTGTGCTTTTTAGAAAGCAGTCCCGTAATTATTTGTTTCCCGTGGCATGATCATCGAAAATCCTCTTCAGGTATAAGTGCAAAGACCACAGCGAACTAGTCATTCTCCAAATCATTTATTTTTTCTGCTGCTGACCATCAAAAGTTGAATTCGTGCATGGAAAATGGGAATTTTCTCTTGTTTTTCAACGGAAGGAGTGGAAGAAGTACACAACAGACCAAAGTCTATATCTATCGAGGAAGAAACTAGAATCCATGAAAATGAACAAAAAATAACAGATTTATCAGCCACTCTCGACAAGGAACGGAAAGAAAAGGAGGAAATATTGGAAAAACATGCATCACAGGAGGTTCAATGGAAACAAGCTGCATCTGAATTGATTCAAGAGGAAAAGAAAGAGCTAATTCGCGCATATGAAACGGAGCTAAAACAACTGACGAATGCTCTTAAAGAGGTTAAGACTAAGTTCTCAAATGAAATGGATGAAAAAGATTCCTTACTTATTGATCTCGAAAAAGAATTAGAAGTAATTAAGAATGATAAAGAATCGTTATTGAGACAACATAAGGAGGAACAAGATGCTATGAAACTAATGATGTCTGAAATAAAAAATGAATTGTCCGAATCTAAAAAAAGAAGTCAAGACGAGACCATTCAAAAAGAATCAATAGAAGAAATGAAAGTGGCTTTGACTAAACTAAAAAATGAAAAGGAAATATTAGTTATAAACCATATACATGACATCCAAAAATTGCAGCAAACGTGTGAGGAAAAAATGTATGGTGAAAGAGAGGATTTTGCACAAAAATTTGAAACTCTTAGAGAAGAAATAGAACAAAGTGGCAATAAAGACCATGCAGATTCACCCGAAAAATACATGAAGAAATTGATAGAAAAAAATAGCCTATTGAAATTAGAGACAGCCAAACTTGGATGGCAGGTCCGTTCCTCGGAAAAGAAACATTTGGTTGCAAACAATACAAGTAAAACCCCACTGGGATCCCCTGCCAAAACTTTGTTCTCTAACAATTCATCAAGTGAAAAATAGAGTTAAACAGTTCCATGAAATGTAGATGCAGTATATATACATTTTACTCAATTAATTCAAAAGTAATAGGATAGGCTAATATAACGTCATCTAGATGTATACTCCTGGCGATAAAAATGTTCTTTTGCAACATTCCATCGTTCTTGACGTTTCACCAATACCCGTTCTGGAGTAAACATTTGCTCTAATGATTTTTGATAGTCTTCATTTGAAATCTTGTTATTACTTTGATTGTCATGTATCAAAGCGACTGCTATGTCGCACTGACCGCTTTGAGGAAGTACGCTTTTACACTCCTTTATGTATTCTAAGCTTAATTGTCTGGCTAAAGTTGTTTTATTTTCATGTGATAAAATTGCTGCTTCCAAATTACAAAAATTATCTTTTTGGTTAAAAAATTCCTGATCCATTTGAGTCAAATCTCGATTATTCTCTTTGGTCCCTTGAGAAACATTCCGTCTAGCAAATCTATGTGGATATCTATCCTTCCGAATTTTTTTTTTACTAGACGGGGTCTTCACCTTCTTGGTCAAAGATTCAGCTTCTTTATAGTTCATATGAAATATTTTCCAATGAAGAAAGCATTTCTTTGCCATTCGCATGTATTTTCCTTTTGTTTCACAAATTTTTTTCCAAGGCAGGAGTGCTTTCCTTAAAATAAACGTATGACAATATAGTGCAGCATATTCTAGCTGTTGTGGTAATGCTTTCAAATATAAGAAGTGCTCTTTCCAGCATCTAAAATATCTTTTCCAGATAGTTTCATTTTTTTTGACTGTGGCTAGTTGTTTCTTCTTCCACCAATCCAACCACTTCGTAAAAAAAAAATTATATCGTTTTTCTAGAAATGGTTTTACATTCCATTCATATTGAGGAACATTTTTATTCTTCTGAAAAATTGTCCTGCAACGCCAAACTCGAACAGCATACAAAAGTCGAACATCATGCCATTTTGATTGACTTGGTATGTAAAACGAATAAGGTGATTGTGCCAAAGCTTGAATCAATTTCCATGAAGCAATGTGATGACGTCTCTGTATTTTCTTTGTACATTCATTCCAGTCACAAAAAGCCTTTTGTAAAATTTCACTTCTATCCAAATTCTGTTGATCAGACTTAATCATTTCTTGATGACAAGGATAATATGATGGACGATGCTGGAGACCATTTCAAGTCTATTAGTTTGCACTCACTTTTTTTATTTTTAACTATGTTTAAAATTTTAAAATAAAGATTTTTTGACTTTTCTACCTTCATTTCAATTATTGCTTCAGCAGATTTTACATCTTGTACCTTTGTTGATATGATGTCTATCATATTTTAACTTATTTGATTATACTTTGTTAAGAAAAAATTAAACCATGTTGATAATAAATATAATACAGTAATATGATCAGAAATTTGAATGTAATTCAAACATGTTTTGATCAATGCGGGTCAAACAAAGATTAGTGTTATGTGATAAATCTGAAAGTGTAGAGAAACACAATTTTTCTGTGAATTTTTGATCACGTAGATTTTGTGACAAAAAAGATACCTTTCTACAAGCAGCAGGACTAAGAAGTAGACCGTACCCGTACCTTCGTTCGATCCAGGAGTACTTTATTATCTACCACCATCGTTCATGGCAACATTAGTCCGTCAAACAGCTCTTGTTGTCGGGGTAGCCAATTCTCGCTCTCTTGCTTGGAAGTCAGCGTTGTCCCTCCTGCAAAAGAAATACAATGTGGTGGTAGCGTATCAAAATGATCGTTTCGAAGCATCGGTGAATAAAATGGTACAATCCTACTGCGACGAACATAAAGAAATTCAGGATGACAAAGACGCTCCAAAACTGGCTTGTGTACCTTGCGATGTCTCATCAGATGAGGAGATGGAAAATCTTTTTTCAACTCATTTACCACGCGTCTTTCATGAAGAACTACAAATAGAAACCGTCAATCTAGACGCTTTAGTCCATAGTATAGCCTATGCCGATGCAAATGCCATGAAGCCAGCCAAAAACTCTCAATTATCTTTGTTGAAGACGTCAAGAAAATCTTTTGAGACAGCTCACGATATTTCATCATATTCTCTTTTGGGTCTGGTGAATCATGCTCTCCCATTTTTAGCACCAAAAACATCGTCTGTAACAGCTCTAACTTATCTTGGATCAACGCGAGCTATTCCAAACTATAATATCATGGGACCAGCGAAAGCATCATTAGAAGCCGTGGTAAGGGGCCTTGCAAACGAACTAGGTCCAGATCCATATGGAATTAGGGTAAACGCTGTAAGTGCTGGACCAGTTTCAACAATAGCATCGAGGGGGATTCAACATTTTTCAGATATGAAGCAAATTGTAGAGGATAAATCTCCATTACGACGGAATGTCACGGGGAATGAAGTAGGAGATGTTGTTGCATATTTAGCAGGTATTGAAAATGGTGCTAGTGCCATTACTGGTCAGGTAATTTTCGTTGATGCTGGTTTTAGTATCGTATGAACAATTCTACAAACATAATTGGTTTAATTTTAAATTGTCAAGATTAAGAGGAATGCTTCCGCCTTTTCGTGTGGTCACTCGTCACAAATATCCAGCTGACGCTCAGCACACCCTGAATTACTTTTTTGCTGAGATTGGATTTTTCCAAACCACCTGAGACCGATCTAAAGTATAATAGTAATGACGATTCCTCTCTTTGTCGTAAGCCTTGGCCCAACCAAATACAAATAAATCTTCATTTGATGGTATTCCAGACCGATCCTTTACTTTGAAATCATTGATACTATGAATATATGAGCGACCTTTGCTAATCGTATCAGAATTTTGCGTTGAATACAATTCATTGACAATTTTCAATATTTTGGAGCTGACTTGATGAGGTTGCTTTGTTGCCTTAATTTCAGCATTTGATAACTGACTTTGATTATACGCCTCTTGATAATTTTTCTTGCTTATACCACTATTAAGAATACCTGAAGTTTCACAGCTTCGACAGGGCAATCTAACCATTTTGACTTACGAAAAGTATTTGAATTTTGTGAATAGTAAGCGAAAGCGATTCCTTTTTCACTTTCTAATCTGCTGTCGAAACAATTCATTTACATAGGAAAGTTTCTTTCTACATCCATGTCTCTTCACATTAATATCCACGATAATACTTGTGTGCTCTTTTCCTGCTTTCGTTTCGACATGGAATGCCAGTTTCACCAATTGAAAACCATAATTAGTGTACATGACTCATTATTATTTCGATCGTTAGTGATCATTGTTCAATAGGAGTAGATATCATAAATGCCCCAACATTAACAATAAAAAAGTTGATGCCACTTTAAATGCCGAGAACAATCAAGTAAAAATATTGTAAGGAAATTAATTACTCAATTTTCCAATGAGATCAACCCTTTCTATGAGATAAGATTATGACTAGGTCAATCATTTTATTATACCCAAAACTTCAAATAGAATACTAAGTAGATAAAATAATGAATTAATTGATTTACAAAATTTACGCAACGGAGGAATGAATCATTTAAGCACATGGTTCCCCTTCATATGACATACAATCCGTTTATCCATATTTTTCAATGAGTTCAAACACTATCATCCTCCTGTAATTTCTTCATTCGTTAGTGGATTCTCCCACACGATTGTGCTGCGGTCTAATGTAAAATAATAATAGCTTCCAGAATTTTCATCCAAAGCTTTCGCCCAACCTATCGCAAAAAGATCTTCATCTGACGGTACTTCCTCATCATCTTCTGCTATATAATCTTCCATAGAAGCTATCCCCTCTGTATTGACAACATCATCCTCTTCATCATCTTCATGCAAGAGGTCCTCAAGTTGCTGCCTTTTCCGACTCAAGTTATCATCGCTTCCTTGCGTGTGTACAGTGGATCTGGTGACATACGATAATAAAGATTGATTCCCGGCAGTCCCAGTAGTGTTCACAGAACCTTCAACAGTATAATGACCTGTTGCTATACTAGCAGTATCAACTGAATAATCAAGAGAATGATTAGATGGTGAAGTGTTTATTGATTGTATGTTTCGATGGCTTCGATTAGATCGACCATTCTTTAGTTTGGATTGAGTATGATATCCGTTGATGCTATCTTTTTCTTGTGCTTTCTCTAGTTCCTTCTCCTGTTGTATTCTCAATTCCCTTTCTCTTTCCAATTGTCTTAATTCTTCTTCTCTTGATAGTTCCTTTTCTCGTAATCTTTCCAATTCCTTCTCTCTTTCTCTTTCTTTGTCTCTCCGCTTTTTTTCTTTTTTTTCTCTCTTTTCTCGCTCCTTTTTTTCCTTCTTTTGTGCCTTCGTCAATTTCTTTTCTTTTATCTGTTCTTCCTCAGAGTCGAAGAAATGATCTTCATCCAGTGATTTCATTTTTTGATGTTTCATGGCATCTTCCAATTCTCCTAATCTCTTTGCAACTTCTAGATCTCTATTAAGACCATCACTATTTGTCTTACCCCATTGGTTTGATATGGGTATTGTTGTGGCAGATTCCACAATAGATGCAGGTTTTCCTTTTTCTACTTCATCTGATGAGGTCGTCTTACGATTATGCGTTCTTAGATTTTTAGGCGACAATAATAGTGAATTCTTTCGAGTTTCATTATCACCAGCACCAACATCATAGTTATCATCTAAATCATCAAAAGGATCGTCTTTGGACACATTAATTGGATTTTGTTTTGGTCGAGTAAATGTTGATTGCCCCTCATTTAAAACGTTTGAATCAGACGGAGGTTGCTGCTCAATATGAATTCCCCTTGACTCATCACTTTCTTGACTATAGTTACTTGATGCACTCATAGATTTTTTCAAAACATTATGATCGGTCTTTTTTTCTTTGTTCCCATTAATATTGTCATTTTCTTTACTGCTATCCTGCAATCTCAAATCATCATGTTGTGGCTGCTCTTGCTTCAATTTCAGCTGTTTTTGCTGCTGCTGCTGTTGCTGCTGTGACTGTTTCTCCTGCTTTTGATTGACATTCATGACTACTTCTCCGATTCGACCCTTCATCAGACTTTCTCTGACAAGTTCACTCTGATGTTCAAGGTCTTCTTCTCCTGCAATAAAACCCGTTGTACCTCCATCTCCGCAACCACAAACAGTAGCAATCAACATAGCTGGAGTAATAACCCTGGGAATGGGTTCCGATGTCCAATCTCTCCTCTTTTTATCCCAACTGTTTCCTATAACATTCATGAGCAAACTGCGAGTCATTTTCGTTGTATAGGGAGGTTCAAAATTAGGAGGAAAATAGTTGGTGGGTCGCCCATTACGTAAGAGATAAATACCGTGAGGACGAGCTACTTCTTCTGGAGTAGCACCTCCCTCAATATAACTTAATTGGGGGTTTAAATATTGAGGACCTTTTTCTCTCCAAGCATTAATAACTCTTTCTGAATGAGCAAAAAATTTATTCATATGTTTGACGGTTCTCCAGCGGACCTTTTTGGCAAGAGTGATTTGGAAGGGTCTTTTCGTCCAACGCGCTCCAGCATTTAAAAAATATTCATATAATTGATTGTGCATAAATTCCAAACACCAATTGGGCCACTCATCAGGTGGTAAGTCATCATTTCGTTCACATCCAAATCGTACCACTAAATCAGGAGGACTCACACCATTTACAGATAAAGCTTCTGGAAGGATCGACATATGAGGTATGAAGACTTCACCTCTAGCCAAGGCAGCAATAATTTGATCTACAGCTGCAGGACTAGCAGCATCAATATGTATAATAGGAATATGGACTGTGTCAGGAGCTGCAACTTTGTGCGCTGCAGCATTTGGTGCATGGCCATTTCCAGACTTATCTACATCTAAAGCATCCTCCATTTGTGAAGCATTGGTGGGTGTTTCTGCTGGATTTCCGCCTACCTCTCCACCCCCTGCTCTCCATCCAGACGAATCAGTTGAAGATACATATTTATAAGATCTATCTTGCAATTCATTAAAATCAAATGCAGTTTGCCGAGTGACAGTGTCAGGATGACCCTGAGTAGAATGTCGTCGTGATAAAGACAGTCCAATTGTAATCGTATGTTTTCCTCTTCTCATTTCACCTTCCCCTACGATTTCAGAACTTCCACCTAATTGCGCTCTATTTTCAGAGAGCTGATTGGGCGGCAGTATGGAAGCATGTTGAGTACCTGCATTGCGGGTGTCCATTTCTCCTGCAGCTGTAGCATTTGCAAAGGAAAGATTAAGACCTCCTAATGGCGAAACTCCTGCTAAAGCAGATATCCCTCTTCTTTGTCTCCTTGCTCTTTCTTGAGCTTTTAAAAGTCTCTTCTCTCTAGCTGCCATTGCTTCAGGGGGCATAGTACGTGGATTGTCTGTCACTTCCGAAATAAGAGCTCTTGCGAACAAAGCTGATGTAGGGTTTACTTTCCGTTTGCCAGTAGCTTCATCTATAGACTCAGACTTATTAAAATGTTCTATGTGTATGCTTTTCGTACTATGGCAAAGTTCACCAGGTAAGATCATTCCAGCTGTAGGATTTCTATAAGGTTTACTACCATCCTGGGACATTTCATCTTCATCGTACGCATCAAAAATGTTACCGCACATGGCGTTGCCAGCTAGTATTTGTCTCGTGGTGGTTTTCAAGAAAGATGCCTCGCCATCTTCTTTCGTCCCCGTATTCCCCATGATTTTAGATCAATCAATCAATCTATGAGTTTATTGTGTTGAAAAGGTATCTTTTCTTATCCTATTTTCTTTCCAATAACTAACTCTACTATTCCAACTTTGTCGTCTCACGAATGTTTGTTCATTCCTTTTTTTCTGTTTGATGCGAGGAAGTTTCGAATCTACTGCATATAATACAACTTTCACTTTCTAATTTTTCAAATTTCTTTCTCTTTACTCAGGTCACAAAGATATTATGAAATATGTAGTGGAAGAAGGAATAACAACCGCCTTTTGGATTGATAAGATGGATTCGTTGTTCACTCTACTTTTCTTGTCATTTAAGGTCGTATAGGAGGAGAAAACTACAAATTCTATTACTCCTCTACGTAACATCCGTGTACTCCTCTCCACGATTTGTAATTCATTATTTACGAAAATGATCTGTCTAATGATATTCTTTACACATGGTCAAGTCATTGTTTCCAATCGCTTTATTTAGAGACTTAATGTCTAAAGGCATAATTCTGCGAAAATAAATTTAATTGTTTTGCTTCCGTTGAGTTGAGTGTGTTTGCATCATTCCTATGATATGTGACCAGCTTTGATCCGTTTCAAATTTAAATAAGTCACATACCTAACAGAATATAAATCGTTCTCGCTGTTCATAGAAACAAGAGGGACAATACACATATTATTCAAATATGAATAAAGGCTATATAGAAAAACATCGTGATCGCTTTCTCTAGCTTATTTGAAACAGATGTAAAGATTGATTGATATCATAATTAATCTTGTGCCATGAGATGTGGGAAATATCGAAGACTAAAATTTACTCAAATGGAATGACACAGAAGGGTGTATATTCATATGACAATCATCACCAATGTAAAAAGTTTAAAAATGAGATGACATTAGCGCTGTTGGCAGCACCAATTTTATATTCCTTGTTTCCTTTCATTTTTGCTGAGAATCTCGAAGCACATTCCTTCCAAAGGATCGCTATTTCTAGAGAAAGATTCCGGTTGCCAAATTTCTTCTTTTTGAAATGTATGATGCTTCTTCATAGTACTGTACGTCCTTACGAATTGCAAAACGAGAATCCAATCCTCAGCATATGCATCAACTACATGGATATCGGACATGAATGTTGTTTATAATTTTTCTTTTTATTCATATAGAGCAAAGCATCTTTTCTCTCACGCAATACAGCGTTGAAATCATTAAACGCACTTTGTACCTTAGCTCTCGAGATGGTACGAGAGCCACAAATTTGGACTGTTTCAATGTAATTATGATAATATAGTTGAGTCACTTAAATAAATGTCTATGAACACGATCAACTTTCCTAAAATGAATGATATAGGTATGTAAGTCCTGCTGAGCTTTGGAAATTGAGTTCTGTTTTTTCGTTGAAGAGTAATATTCAAGTTGAGAATGATTACTGAAACCCTCCTACACTATTTATACTTCGAATACTCTTTTTCTAGTGTAACTTCATGGTGAATGCAATTGATAAGCACACACTATTTTTTCTTGTTGAGTTGCAGCTTCGATTAAGGATGAAGCAATGAATTTAAAAATTGCTGAGAGCATATTATGTTATACACACGAAGGACGGATATTTCAACATCACACGTGGGCGAGTTTTAGTAATATCAATCTTTCACGGAATCATAGCTTTTCGTAGGTTTCATGTTTTTTATTCCATTGTAGGATATTTTATGTTAAAAGATTTGTGAGTCACTTTTCATATGTCTATTTGCCATTCCCGCAAACATTTGTTTATTTCATGTCAATGGCTAAATATATTTTCTCAATGATAATTAATTAAGACCTTTAGAACAAACTCCTCTATCCCTTCCCAATACAATGCCTATTTACTGTTTCGCTTCCCAATCCCAAACAAAAAAATAGTCATAATACGTTATTTTTTAGGAGGACCCGTGATTCAAGAATAACTGTTTTTTCTGTTCATCCTAACATAATAAAAAAACAACTTTGGGATTTAGTTTGTTTGATTAAAAGAGCAAGAGTGCAATTTCCCTTGAATCAGAATGAACTCATCAAATAACTCTGGAGTTGCAGATCCATAGATTTAAATTGGCTTTGCATTCTTGATAAATTATCTCTTATCGCTAACATGACACGAAATTCATCAATTTTATGCTTTTATGTCCATCGACTAATTTAATACAATCAATTAAGCTAAGAAAGTTTGAGCTTACGTATGTGTCAAATTTACTAAATTAGTAATGGACCCAACAACCATAAGAAGACAATTTATGCATTCACGTCTAACATATTCATATTTCGGTTTTGACTCTCTTCAATCGATACACTTAATCTTGACCTAAAATATTGTTGAAAAAGCAAGTGACATCTATGGCAAAAGAAAGGAAAAAAATTCAGGGAGCTTTAGCTTAATCAAATCTGCAGTTTCTCGATATTCTATTTGAGAGAGTGAATCAAAACATCACGATCTTTCAAAAAGACCACGAACCTTGAATAAAAAGGAAATTTTCTTTATTGCGGCAAAGCATCATGAAAAAGCGGGGTGTCTCGTCGACCTTACTTCCACAGGACTTTCCTTCTCCAAATTTAACCACAAGTCAACTTAGACGAATGGCTTTATTGGAGGAACAAAAGAAGTCATCGACGTCTTCACAACGTTTTTCTATTTTGTCAGGATTTACAAGCAAAAGTCAGAATGTTAGCAATAGGAGTCTCGACACTAGGAGTCATACGAGCCGTAGCATAATGAGTATGATGAGCACTAAAAGCAAAAGCAATAGAAGTCTCTTCAGTACTAGTAGTCGGGAATCAGTTGCGATCCCACCAGTATTAGAAGAGGATGAAAATGACATTTCAGAGACCGAAGAGCAAAAAGTGGCCAGTAACTCTAACTCAAACAAAAAATCAGAAAAAAATAATTATACAAGCTTTAGATTTAAAAAGCTAAGCATAGTAGATGATGTCTCTGTCAACTCTTCAGTGGACGAACAAGAAAATTCGAACATAATGGAAGATGTCAGTCTAGAAGTGAATTCTGGTTTGAATATAGATGTCCAATCTAGCGAATCACAAAGTTTTGTGTCAAATACAATCACAAGTAGTATGGATGAAGAACATGGTATCAATGTACAAAGCAGTAGAGAAATGGATACTGAAAACTCGAAAAAAAGTGCTTCATCATTAGGCAAAAAAGAACGAAAGATGGCCATTATTGGAACTCTTATAATAGCACTGACCATAATTACAGTAACAATTTCTGTAACAGTAGGCGGTCTTCTCGTCCTGAGGGAAGAAGAATCGATTGTATTCAATTCAACTAGACAATCAAGTACACCGACTATAATTTCATCATCATTTCCAAGTTTCTCTCCATCCATTTTGAATACAGGAGGAGATGACATCGAAGAACCTCGAAGTATAATATTATCAATGAACCCATCAAGTCTGATTCCATCCACTAGTCCTTCAATCCACATTAATAGAAGAAGAACACATATTCCTACACACTCGTCGAAGCCAAATAATACAATGTCGACAATAAATAACACTACTGGACCATCCAGTACTCCTTTGATTTCAATTAATCTAACTCAAAGTATTGGAAATGCGACAACCCAGAACCATAATAATAAAACTGGAAGTCCTACTAATGAAACTTCAGTGCAATCTCTCATGAATTCAACCAGCATATCAAATGTTGCAAATACCAATATTCCAATACCATCAGAAATCCTTAATACAAGTATGAGTCAACAAATCATATCATCAAATACTTCTATATCAGTATCAAACTTTACTTCTCCTTTTGCATCAGGACTAGCAGTCAATAAATCTTCTAGCTGGAAAATCAATGCGACAATTCCAATACCTTATTTTGAAGTTGTTAATGAAGAAAGTAGAAATGTAATTGACCTTTCTGCAGATGGCTCACGAATTGCAGTTTCTATCCCATCTTTCAATGCGTCTATGGGTGTGGTTGTAATATACCAATTTGTTGCAAACCAGTGGAATGAAATTACCTCGATTTATGGAAATACAAATGGCGATAAATTTGGCTTTTCAATATGCTTTAGTCCGGATGGAAGAACTATAGCAGTAGGAGCTGTAGATGAAAACAATAATGGTTATGTCAAAATCTTTAATGAGGTCAACTTCACTTCATGGATCCAGTCCGGAGATGACTTAATATCTGGTGCAGAAACAGGCTCTGGTTTTGGATATTCTCTTTCCTTCTCACCTCAAGGAGACGAATTTGTTGTAGGTGTGCCATTTGCTTCAACGAATGGATTGTCTTCCTCGGGAAGAGTAGATCTTTTTAAATATATTGAGGATAATGCAGTTTGGGTTTCAAATGGTAGTGGATTAGATGGGAAAATTATGCACGGTTGGTTTGGATATTCTGTATCTCTTGGGAACAATATCCTCGTTGTTGGGGCTCCGAAATCCTCATGTGTTCATGTTTATCATAAAATAGAGACCTCTGTACAGTGGGAGCTGAAAGGGAATCAAATCAATGGTAGGAATCCAGATGATTTTTTTGGGCAATCTGTATCAATATCTTCAAATGGTAATCTTATGGTTGTCGGAGCTCCGTTGAATTCCTTAATGGGTGTAGATACCGGTGTAATTTCTGTTTACGAATCAATAAATGACACATATATTCATAAATCTGGTGGGGATGTCTACGGAACAAGTTCAAGAAGCAATTATGGTACAGACTTCTCGATTACTGACAATGGGACAAGTATGGTGATCGGGGGTAGCGAAGCTAGAGCCTTTGAAAGCAAATCTGGTTTGTGGAGTGACGTTAATCTTGATATAGCGGCTAGAATAAATCACGTTGCTATTGATATATCAATGGATGGGACGATAATTGCTGCAGTAAATGAACCAGGAAAATTGCAAATATTCTCTCGAGAATAAATTAATACTTGTTTGTTTCTTTGTTACGAAATTAGAATAGAATCTATAAATCTTGCCAGAGACAAAGCTGATAAAAATAATTGTTCTTTTCACCATCAATATTAATTGTTCAATTATAATTCTATTTCTGAACTAACAAGGGAGATTTCACGAGTCTTTGATTTTTTGGGACCAACTTAATACGTCGTGGTAACTCGTAGCTGTTGCAAAACTTCTGTTGCGCACATGATTTTCGCCTTCTTTTTTGATCCAGCTTGTTTCGAGACTTCAATATCCCTTAAAGGACTCTTATATCGCATTGAGCTTTTGAAACACCTATCCGTAACTCTGATATCAATATTGAGCACAGCCTTTGTTTTATCAACATACATTTTCAAAGCATGCAAAGGTGAGTTTGTACAAACGACTTCATTGCTCAAAATACTTTTACCTGCAGAGTTTTCTCGTTGATTCTGTAAGGTAAAAATATTTATCTGAGGGACTACGTCGAGATTTGCTGGGTCAAACTTTTCTATAATAAGATCTTGTCTTTGTCTCACTTCTTCCAATCTAGAAATTGGACGATCGACACGTTCTGCCATTACAACAATTGAGCTCTCTTCTGCCCTAGCCCTACCGAAGCGTTGACATAGTTCTACAGAATCTTTTAAATGGTCATAACTTATCACCACATTAGCCTCAGGAACATCAAACCCTTCTTCAATAACTGATGTTGCGAACAGTAAATTGATTTTTCCTTCTTTGAATGCTTTCAGTTCTTCAGCTGCTTCAGTTTTGTTTACTTTTATACTTGGAGTCAATCGGCTTTGTCGAGCTGTTACAAAACCTGCTTTGATTCCTGAATTCAATAGGTCAGGGTCACTTTTTATAAAGTGCGATAAAATATAAGCCGTGATTCGTTGTTGAACGAAGACAATACCACGGAATTTATTTTTCATCTTCTTTTTCTCCAAAAGTATCTTTCGAAGACTTTTTATTTTTTCGTGTTTCATAATGTTTTCATTAAGCGTCAACTCTTTCAATTCTAGAATTGCTGCGCGAAGGCTGGGATTGATCCACGGCGGTGTCAAGAATCCTTCATTTATGTGCAACCAACGAGAGACAAGTGATTGTCCCTCTTCCCATGACTGAACAGTCATTCGAAGAGCAACGTAATAAATCTCTAGTAACTTGAAAAGCCATGTTCCTTGTTTTGGTGTATACAGCCAATCAACATCTATGTTGTCCAAGTTGCTAGATTTAATTTTTTGAAACCAATCATGAGCATAAGTTTCCCAAGAGGTTAATTTCACCAGATAAGTGGGAGTTACGAAATCTTTATATATCTCTTTTGCTTGTTTTTCCATTGCTTGAACTGTCTTGGCCAGAGTTTGCGCAAAAGGTGTGGCTCGTCGATAATAAATCCGTCTAAAAAACATTTCATGCATAAGATGAACTTGTCGCTCTCGTACAGGTATGACACCTTCAGGTATATCATCTACCTTAATAGTTTCCAAACAACTTATATCTTTATTGTCTGTTGTCGTGGCAGCTATATATCCACCTTCTCTAAGCTCCTCACTTGACGGACACTCCATTTTTTCAACGCCTAACTCACTGCATAATCTATTTAGGGTTGCATGTACGCTTGTATCTTCAACTGAGTAGGTAAGAGATGCAGAGAGACCTATAACTTGTATTTTTGCACTTCGTTCTGCTTCAAAAGGATTCCTATCATTACCTGTAATCTTTTCGCTTTCGAGAGGTATTTTAGACTTTGAATTCCAATCTTGAAGGCGTAAGGCAATCCTTCTATATGGGTGATCCTTTAAAGCATGGTGGACCTCATCAAAAACACATATGCAGATATTTTCCCATGCAAATGAAGTTTTTTGGGAAGAATTTTGGCTTACACTAGGGTGATATTCTTTGTCCTGAAGCAATATAAAAGCTTGTGGTGTCGAAACTATAACGTCTACATCTCTATCTGGACTTTTAGCGCCACCCATGTATTCAGCAACTGTACAAAAACCCCATTCTCGAATGACATTTGCTTGCTGTGTTACCAAGTCACAAGATGGCACCAAAAATATTGCTTTTCTTTTTCGGATTGAATCTTTATACTGTTTCCTGTTGTTTTCGTCCGTTGACAACAACTCCGAAAGAAATGAGAGGTTAGTCTGAATGCTTTGATCTCTTCGAAAGCACCGTTTTATAAGTTCAATTCCGATATAAGTTTTCCCAGATCCAGTCGGCATTTTCACGATCGCATTTGAGTCACCAATGGATTCAGCTATTCGAGATTGGTAAGGTCTGAGTATCATTTTTTTCGTTGCAAGAAACGATGGTGTCGTGCAGCGCTTTTGCAATAAGGTAATGCAAAAGAGCTTGTTGTTCCCCTTCTCATTAATAATTAATTGAAATGGACAGGCGTTTAAAATCGAAAAGTATTATTTGTTCGGATGATGATGTCCTGAATATAATATAATAAGTTTAGCTTTATTTAGGACTAATGAAATGATTATTTAGGAAGGAGTTGAGCCCATCATTATTCTCTACGTACATATATCGTATTCTTGTTCATGACAATTAATTGTAGAAAAAATACCAAAATTCAAATAAATATTCAGTACGTAATATGACGTCATATATTTAAATTTCGATACCTAACAAATGGATTCGCAAGAAGGTAATTGAAGTCCTCGTATGGTCCAGTAATTTGACTACACGCAAGCTATAATATAAAGCAACAGAAGTGACACCTATTCTTCGCTGATAATGAAGATTCAAATCTTCTTTTCCTTGCTTGTCTCTGGGTCTTGTGCGTTTACCTTTTCATCAATTTCATGTCCAACTTTAGCAACATCGAAGACTAGATTACACTTACGAAAGACACTCCAACAAGCCCTAGCAGAAGCTGACATGATTTGTGCAAGCGACCCTGGCAGTAAATCCTGTCAAGTTGCATGGGATATTGTGGAAGAATTGAAAGCGGCTGAAAGTCACAGATCATCTGGAGTGGGAACGTTTATAGATCCTAATTATACAGATATTGATACACTTTTGTACAGTTTTGACATTTTAGTGAAAAAAATTGATGGGAAAATGGATCAACTAAAAGCAACAACTGACAAAATGCAAGAACTTGGGGCTTCTGATCCATCAGTGCGTGAATTGGGTGAACTTGCAGAATATATGAAACAGCAATTGACATATGTCAGAAATGGTTTAAATCAATAATCCAAACGTAATTCTTACTTTTCTATTGATAATATGAAAATGCATTATGAAGGCATTGATAGTTTTCTTTTTCATCACAGTCTTTCTTATATTTGTGTAATTCTTTTATTTCTTATTTTAACTTCACATCGGAATTTCTTTATGATCACGAGTAATATTCTTAATGGCATTTACTGAATGTAGTTCATTTGCAAATTTGACCATCTCTAACATATTTCTTCATTCAGAACTTATCTTGAATGATGCATGATGGTTGAAGATCTGTTGCCAAAGAAAACTTCAAAAAAGAACGATTTCTTCGAAAGGAACCTTCATGGTTTGCAAAATACATAGAGTTTCTTTCATTATCAAAGTCCACCGTTGATCTATGTGACAATAGAGGCACTATGGAGTCACATGTATAGGGGCTGTTCTTCATCCATACAAGAAAAGAGATTATTTAGAGGAAGCTGCAGCTATATTTATTTAGTACTGTGAAATACGTAGTGCTTACACAAAATTACTTCTTCTAATCCTGCTCGTTTTCATATTTATTTGCATTCTCTCTCTCTAGAGCTAGAGAGAGAGTTAATAAATAACGTTCTATATAGCTCTCTAGAGAGACAAAGAGGAGTCAGAATCTGCTGTTTCTATACGATTAACATACAGCTTTTTACGACAGAAGCCATACTTTTCACTGTGGTAATTAGTTTCCTCATGTAAAACTTCTGACGAAGGCAATCTCTATCTATTTGTGCGTACAAAACAACGGGGACATACCAATAAATATGCTTAAAGTCCAGAATGGAAAACCCATCAAGCAATATATGTGTCCTCGAAACAAAACTTGAAAAATGGAGCCCACCGAAGAAAATACATTGGAAGACGGTCTTCTTGAAAATGACTTCCAAAATAGTGAGATAGAACAAAAGACAAAGAAAACAATATCAGATTTAAAACTACCAATACTGGCTTTATGCTTTGGTGTATTGACTCAAGGATATCTTCTCATATCGTGCTTTCCATATATAGCATTCATGTGTATACACTTAATTCCAGGTTTAGATGAGCAAAATGCAGGGTCCTATGCAGGAATCATGTCAACAATGTTCATGTTAGGACGCACCTTATCATCTTATATGTGGAATAACATCGCAGATAAGTCAGGGAGGTTAAGAGTGTTTTATTGGAGCTATATTCTATCCATAATTTTTTCATTCGTGTTTGGAATGTCGACGAACATAACAATGGCATTAGTTGCCAGGTTTTTTCTCGGTGCAAGCAATGGCCTTGTGGCTGTTGTGAAGACAGTGTGTACTGAAATAGCAGAAGGCGATAGAGAATTAGAAGGGAAAGTAATGAATTATGTTTTCGGCACAAGAGGATGGGGGTTTCTTTTATCACCAATTGTTGGAGGCTATCTTTCTGATCCATTAAAACAATTTCCAGATTCTTATCTATCACGATCGTTTCCAAAGATTCTTTCGAATTTTCCATATCTCCTACCTAATGTGGTTGGTGCACTTTTATGTCTGATCGGATTGGTGACAACTTATTTTTTTGTCAAAGAAACAAAGCCTGCTCAAATACCTGATATAAGCACAGAGGTCACGATGAAAGATATTTGGAAAAAACCTAACACAAGAGACCACCTCATAGCTTTCTGGCTACTTGTATTTTCTTCTCTTGCATATGATGAAGCAATACCTTTATTTTTTATATCAACAAAAGGAGGTCTTTCTTTAGAGGAGAAGAATGTATCTAATATTCTTGCGGGTGCAGCATTTTTTTATGCTTTCCTACAATATGTGCTTTATTACAAATTAAGAAGAAGTCTGGGGCTATACGGAACAATGAAATTGTCATGTCTTCTAGGAGCTCCATTGGCAGTATTAACTCCAATATCAGCGATAATAAATGAAGGTGAACCACATAACAAACTAAGATTCGATACATGGCTATTTTTGATTTTAGTTCTTGGAACTGTCAGGATATTTGCAGGGGTGTTTTTTGCCACTAGTTCTCTTGGAGCAAATAAATCTGTAGGACCTGAAGAAATAGCAGCTGTAAGTAGAACCAGTGTGCTTGGAGGAAGTATTGCTCAAGCATTGGGTCCTTTGGGAGCAGGATTCCTTACCTCCTATGCACTATCGAGTGGAGAATTCGCTCCAGGTGTGGCCATATATATAACATTTAGTGCAGTTTTTGTATGTGGTTCCACTCTCGCAGTATTTACTTGGATACAGTTAAGGAAACACCATACAGAATAACATGAAATAGACAATCTCATTCCAATGAAATGAAATAAAGTAAAAGATTCTGATACAAACCATTTTGAATTTTTGTAGTGTTATTATTAAAAGTTACATTTTCTTTTCATTGTCCGTTTCATTGTCCTTTTCAATTTTTCTAATGAAAAGAGATACTATTATACTTGACATCAAAATAATTTAAATTGCTGTTTCGGCCAGGATAAATATAATTTTGCTTTAAATTCTCAGTAGACTTAGTAAGAGACTTTCGCGTAAACGGCGGACACAAAATCCTCTTACGCCGTATCTTTTTTCATCCGCTGCTGACAAGATCTTTTAAATCCCAAGTCAACCTCATCTTCTTGTCACTTCAGAGAACTATGGAAGAAACTACAATTTGGAAAGACTCCAAAACCCTCCTTCCTGGTTTTCAACCCAAACTTATCAGCATTGGAAAAAATAGACAAGTGATCTCGTTCGATTCCCATCTACCTGATTCAAAGACAAAAGCCTCCACAAAATCTCCTGTTATCTTTTTACATGGATTTCCTGACAATGTCTTTAGTTTCCGACTTGTCGCTCCCATCCTTGTAAAATCAGGAAGTCGTTGCATTTTGCTTTCTTGTCCAGGATATGACTATCTCAGTAAGTCAGCAAAAGTAGATGGAAGTCTTGGGGTTGAAGCTGTAGCAAAGGATTACACTATTGCCATAGACAATATCTTAGGATCAACTGATTCAGAATCAAAACCCATGTATCATCTAGTGGGACATGATTGGGGAGCCTTACATGCTTCCTATATTGCATCAAAAATTCACACCCGCCGAGTAATATCCCTCTGCTTGGCGGCTGTACCTCACGGCCTGCATGCAGGATACAAGAAATTCCCAAAGCAGCAAATCATTGATAAAAGCTGGTATCTAGCATTTTTTCAATTGCCATATCTTCCAGAATGGTGGCTTTTAGGGCCAATGGATGGACTTTCTCTCTTATGGCGCCAATGGTCTCCTAACTACGAAGTGGATCAGTTTTATCTATTTAGCGTGAGAAGGACTTTATCACAACCAGGGATTATAAAATCTGCCTTAAACATGTATCGTGATACGATTGGCAAAACGTTTGTACTGCAATACATCCTGTTACGACTTTTATGTTTGATTCGATTCTTTCTTGGTCTCGGTAATCGCCCTTTAGATTTTTCTAACCAACCAAAGTCTTCGGACGAACTTGAGGAAGACTCCATTATTTTTAACATGCCTGTACTTGGAATATCTGGAGCTAAAGACGGTTGTATAGATACAAATCTGTTTGATCATCATATGAGTGAAGACAATGATCGAGTATACCCACGTGGATATACCATATTTCGAATCCCAGAAGTAGGACACTTCTCTTTCTCTGAAAAGCCAACTCTCATAGCAAACAAACTCAGAGAAATAATGGATGAATCTGAAACTATTGCATCTGATATTCAAAAAACTGAATTTTTGAAAGCTGACTACTTTGTTGTAGGTGCTGGTGCAACCGGTATTGCTTTTGTGGATACAATATTAACTGAGAATAAAGATTGTAGAATTGTTCTTGTGGATCGGTACAAAATCCCTGGAGGACATTGGACTGTTGCATATCCTTTTGCAAGACTGCACCAACCAGCTTCCGCGTATGGTGTAAATTCAAAACGTTTAGGAAAAACCGATTATATGGATCCTTCTAATCTTGCCTCAAAAGATGAGATTCTTGACTACTATAAGGAGGTTTTGGATGATTTTATCAGAACAGGACGAGTGAGATACTTTCCTGAATGCGATGCCGATATGGATAATTCAACTTTCAAATCTCTAACAAATGAAAATCTTTGTTACAAAGTGTTAGCAACAACAACTGTTGATTCAACGTACACAAATGTCATTGTTCCATCAATGAGACCTCCATCTTTTAAAATCAAAGATTCTACTGCCATTGTTGCTCCTATAAATGATGTCACAAACCTTGCAAAAACTTATCCTACAGCAGATTTTGTTATTGCTGGTGCGGGCAAAACAGGAATTGATGCCATTTTGGAGTTATTTAGACTAGGAATAGCTTCATCACAAATTGTTTGGATCATACCTAATGATTCGTGGTTTATTAACAGAGATTACTTTCGACCAAAGACCTGGGCTTCCGATTTATGTGACTTTGTAACTTTTTTGAACGAGTCGAAGAGTTGCGAAGAAACTTTTGTTAAGATGGAGAAAACAGGGTTCTCCGGTTACATCAGGCTAGATACAAATATAATGCCAAAATTGTTTAAAGGGGCCACCGTTTCTTCAATAGAAATGTCCAAATTACGCTCAATATCAAGGACAGTTCGTGTCGGTAGAATAGTTGCAATTGAAAATGAATACTTGATATTGGAAAAAGGAAAATTACCCCTCACAAAGGGTTCCTGTGTAATCGATTGCACAGCAAATGGTCTCCCTCCGTCACAGCCTATACCAATTTTCTCTGGAAATAGAATTACACTGCAAACAATTCAAGTTTTTCAACCTGTATTTTCTGCATCTATCATTGCTTACGTTTTGATACATGTTGCTGATGACAAAAAAAGGAATGAAATTTGCACTGTTGCATCACACCCTGTTGAGTTAGAGGAATATGTGCACCAATTATACAATTCACTCATGGTGAATAATCGTATGCAAAGTAATGGATATGGGAACTTTATCAACAAAAATAGGCTTAACATAGTGACTGGAGTATCGCCACTAAGAGTGCTCTGGGCAGCTCTAGGTCCGCAAGGTCTGATCAGAAAATTTAATATTTTCTTGGAAAGAGTAAAGAACGACGAATACAAATCTTCATCGGAATAAATTATTACTAAATGATTGCTCCTTTTTCAATTTGTGTTCACATGCTCATTTGAATTCCTTCACTTTCCAGTAAAGTTGTGGGCAAATTAAAATTATGTATATTTTTCTGAAGGATCAAACACAACTATCTTTTCGTCAAGATTAATAATTAATAAGATGAAACTTAGTTTACTCCTCAAATGTTTACTTTATAGCACTCATTCTCCTCAGATTTTTTTTGCTTATACACCGGAATGAAGAGCTTAAATAGAGTATATCAATTGCGTCCCACAAATAGAATTCACCTATAGAAAATATAATTAAGCCATATCTTGGACGTCTACTCGCATCAGGAACTAAGTCTTCGATAAGGTAAATGCAATTTAATCTTGTGGTTTTTCAGAGATTTAAGGCGGCTTTTCTATAATTATTTGCAACGTACTTTGGCAAGTGCATTACAAAGGAAAACTTACAAATATAGATTTAAATCATTTGTATTCGCCAGTTTCCAAATCAAATACTGCTGCACCTCTCTTAGGTTTCTGGTCAATAAACCTACTATTTTCTTTTGTAGTCTTTATAATATCGTTCAAAGAGAAATCGTCCTCAATTATATTCTTGTGAACCCATAGTGTTTCACCCCAATGAATTAACATGGTCACGAAAATGTATCCATTAGATTCAAGCAACTCTTTCAAAGCGGGCCGAGGTCTTTCAATTGTAATAAAATCAATAACGTATTCATCGAATGGGAAATCTTTCATTATCAGCTCTTCTGCCCCTTCAACATCTAAGCTCAAATATTGTATTTGTTTTGGCACATGAAACTTCGAAAAGAGTGTAGATAAACTCACACTATATCGTTTTTCATCTGTTTCTTTTTTTTCTGAATTATCAAACTCTTCGCCGACTATTCCACCATATTCCTGCGAAAAGGACACCGTGACTTCTTGCATATCAGATATACCCCCTACGAAGGCTCCTGCCACTGTACATTTTCGATGAGCTAGACGATACCAGTATACAGGATTGGGTTCAATACAAAGACCTTCCCATCCTTGATTTTCCAAAAGTAGAGTATTTGATAATTGGAGGGCGTCGTTTGCAGCAAGATCTATAAAATAATTAGGATTCTGTATTGCTGACCCTTTCTTATTGTGTTTAGATCGATACTTTTCAATTAATGCGATAATGACCTTATCCTGATCTACTTGTGATCCTTTGGGGTATTTTAGTGTGAGTTCTGACATTTGATTGGGAAGATTGTTAATGGCCTGAGGACTACCTCTATAAACGTGTATAGGATGGAAGGAGCCATCATTTTCAATAAAATCTTTTTTCAACACTGTTACTGGATCAACTTTGTAATTTGTGCTTGAATAAATACCTTGTAAATCACTATGCGACCGTCCAATGACAATGCCGATAGACATACCAAAAACAATAGCAGCAGCGTATTTCAAAAATGATTTCACATGTTGACGATTCGTCCAAAATGTTGGGTGCGATAGATTCTGCTTGCTAATAATCACCATATTGCTTAGAATTGGAAATCCTATGACAGCAGATGTTGTTGTGAAAGAATATATTCGTATGGTAATGCAGCTGTGAATAATAATAATCATCTTTACACACTTTCACTTGATAATTATTGAATAATAAGTGTTTAAATAAATCAATATTCTTGTCATATTCAGTACTTAGGGTCTTTACACGTAGCAATAGATAATCTCGATGGATCATATGAATATCTGCTGGTCAAAAAGAAAAACCGAGCTTTTCATTCTCAAAAATGCTGCCCACAAAACGGATTGGATCAAGATTGTTCGATTTGCTGAAGAAAATTTATGATAAGCTTCTAATAGTACATTTTTGGAGCAACTCCATCTAGGAGATAAATATTGGGAGCAAGCATATAACCTTATTCAAACGTAAAAGTTATGAGCAAATGTTGTGATTAAAATGAATATATTAGCCATATCAACGATAATCATCAAGATGAGTTTAAGAAACAAATGGTGAAAGAAAGAAAATAAAAGTATCCAAGGCGCTCCTTACAAAGTTCGGTTTATCCAAATAAGATTTAATTGTAATAATTGCGACATATACTTAAGTAAGTAATTTGAAGTCAAAAGCGACAATGCTTTGATTGTATCTTCATGTTGACCACGAAATACCAACTATTCCTTCTAATTAATCTTTGTTCCAAGAATTTTTTTTGCACCAATGTAATCTACTTATAACTCATTCGCAAGATCTATAACTCCACTGTAAATGCTAAACATTTATTCTTTTCTGATATCATATTAGATACCAGCTGCTTCCTTCTTCTTTCTTTTTTCAGCCATGTTTCGATGGTGCTACATTAAATTAAGTAAAAAATATCCTTGTAAGAAAACGAATGACAATGATACGTAATCCCAGCAAATAAAAGCTTACCCTTTCATGCTCTGCTCTGGCTTTGGCCTGCTTCTCTTCAAGATGTGCTACATGTGTTTTTACAATTTCAAGCTCCTGCGAGATGGAAACGAAAAAAAATAACATGTTGATGAAAATTAGTTTAAGCTTGAATTATCTTTTTATCGAAAGATTTTCTTACGTGATCTTCTAAGATGACTTTTCCAGCTTCATGCAAGTCAAGTTTCTTTTTAGAACCATAAAGCATATTCTTGATTTGAGCTTCACGTCGTCTTTCAATTTCTTTCACATCATGATCTGAATTTCTCAATGCATTAGCAACAGGACTGGTAAAGCTCGCAAGGAAACTTAGAAGTAGGAACGATGGAATTGAAAATCTCATCTGTTCGATTGGGAAATGGAAAAGAGAACAATATTCGTGTTAATCGCGATGAAGATATGGAAAAGAATAGATCACGAAAGTATTTGCTTCATGGTTATGTTCTGAACGGAACCTGCTAACTTGCCTCGAGGATTTAATATAGGATTCTTGCTCACAAAGATTCAAATGAGCTTTAGGAATCAAACTATTACGTACATTACATACTACAGCCTACGTCTCTGCATCTCTCATCAACAAAACCTTCTTCATATACACGTGAAAAATCTCAGCAATTAACTTGTTCATTCTTAATTTTATTAAATGGCGTATTTTCTTCAATTTAAATTTCCATATTCATCATCAGAGGTTCAGTCTAATGTAACTAGAACTATGCAGTTTCTTCAGTAAGCGAGGATACGAATACTTAAATTCGAAAAAAGTCTCAGTTTGAATACGTGCCAAAAAAATAGCCATCTCTCTAGAGGTTGCCTCAGCAACCACTCAATATCCCAACCTCTTTCACTGCAAAAAATATTTGCAAAATGAAACGAAAATCATCTGATCCAACATTGTTAAAGGGTACTCATGAAAAAGTCTCTCTTACCTCTTGTATATTTTCCTCCTCATCGACACCATCCAAGAAAGGTAGCCTAACAGATTCTTTATTTGAATCAGATTCCTCCAATGAAACCTCACTCTCTACGTTGAAACCATCTCCATTATTAAGAGATTCAAAATCAGTATCAAAAACCAATTCAATTCTTTTCGATAACTCAGCACAACAAAATTTTCGGAATGCCGTTGAAGAAAACCGTAAAAAAAATGCCGCATCTTATTCTAAATCAACAGCTCCAAAGGAACAAATGGGGCCACCTCAAATTAAAGCAGGTGACCCCATCCTCACAAAAATGGAAAAGAAAATAATACTGAACATGAGGAAAAGAAGATCTCACGACGAGGAGGCTCTTAAAGTATCAAAACTCATTAATGTGGATTTATCTGATATTGGTCAAGATGAAGGAACATCACAAATGCTAGAAGAAGATATTCAAGGGGCATCCATAGTTTTATCCCATATAATTCGACAGATGGGTGTGGGCACAATTTCTTCCTCTCCCTGCATAGACACATCCACCAATAAACAAGTGCGACTTTTTCCGTCAGAAATTTTAGATGAGCTAACAAACGAAGCTAAATTGATTCAAAAAGAAATATGCGCTCGTTTAGATGAACTGGGTATTCATTTTTTAAATTCGTTGAAAAACATTCCTGAGAATGATGGTACTGCAAAGAATATATCTTGTGAAATATTTCGATTTTATGAAATTGCAAGTCGATGTAGAGGTCGCCTAGATGTTCGCTATAAAACGTCGTCACCACCTTTTACAGATCCATGTATCGTATCTAATCCCATTCTTTTACCAACCGTACATAATTTATTGGGCAGTGATGCTGAACTCTTATACTCAGGCCTGATATATTCGTTTCCCAATTCCTCAGATCAACCATGGCACATGGATGGTACAACATTATTCCCGGAGCTAAAAGAATCTTTAAAGGACCGAGGTCTGGCGGACTTGCCTCCATATGCATTGAATATATTCATCCCTTTGGAGAATGATATAACGACTGATATCGGCCCTACTGAGTTTTTCCCTGAAAGCCATATTTCGAGTAAAGCAATGGAGATTGATGATGATCTTTTAAAGTTGCATTCCATGGGCACAAATAAAAATATAAATGAGCAGAATGTCAAAGACGTAGAAAATATCACAAATCGACATAATGTTATTGCACCACTACTTAAAAAAGGAGATGCTCTCATATATGATTATCGAGTTTGTCATCGAGGGACTGCTAATTTATCTCCGAAAGGTGATGTTCGAATTATGCTTTATTTAATGTATGCAAGACCTTGGTTTCGTGAGCATCTTAATTTTGGAACCGATCGATTATTTCCCAATTAAAAGCACGCATATGTACTTTGGTTTCATCTGATTCGAACATCGTAAAGCATGCACACGATTTACATTATGGTATTGAAAAAAGAGCTCAAGTTAAAATTCCGACGCAGCATTTACCATATATAAGTGCTCAAAAAGGGTTTGCCCGTTTGCTTCAAAATCTAAGAAAGAATGGTTGTCTTTGGAACTTTCATGATAAAGTTTGGCTAATTTACACGATTGTATTTCTTGATTCAATCTTATAGAATTTATGTTCGTGAAAGAGTCGCATGAAACCTAAATCTAATATTTTTTCTCTGCTGTTGTTTTACCTTTGAGACGCATTCGTCTCCAACTACTCCAACCACTCTATAGTCATGGTTGAGATGACAATGCCAGAATTGAGTTGAGAAATAAAACTCCTCCAAATTGAATAGTTCCTTTGTGACGTGTCAATTTTGAAGATAATTTCTCTTTCTACTCTCTCTAGAGATAGTATTTTTTTACTTCCTAACAAATCTGATTTGTATAAAACAATCTTCTAAGTATCTGCTGCTCGATCCAATGTCCCTTCGCGGGACTTATCTGGAAGTATTCGTTGAAGACAAAAACCTCAGTATTTTTAGCGGAGTGGTAAGAATTATATATATAAATTAATCGCAGCTAATGTTCATGTAAAAATATCATATCATATATGAATATCAAAAAGCATAAAATCACATCATGGAAGCACCAACCCCAGGATCACAAGCACGCGAGAGCTTTGTGGAGGTAGAACTCTCCGGCCCACCAGCAGCAAAATTAGAATTTCCTGAGCCGATTGTACATAGAGCGCAACGAGGACCCGGATTAATTATCAATCCAGAAACCGGTGAGAGACAGGTCTTAAATGGGATCATCTATCGTGTTCCAGCTTCAGCTACCAATTACTATAGAAAAGACGTTGGGCCATCGTTTGCATATTATCCTCAAAAGCAGCTTCAAGAAGCTATATTTGGGAGTGTTTGGTCTTGTATAGTGCTAGAAAGACATCATGGCCCAGCTGAGGAAGAAGCTGCTCGAGCTCCTGGTCGTTCACGAAATGGTCCATATGTTTGGGAAGTTACACAAAACAGGGTTGCTATTAAAATGTTATTTTGGGCTCGTATTGAACGGGCACGGGGTCGATCATTAGAAGACCCTGTGAAAGAAATAGCAGCCATGCAACTTTTGGCAGATGAGGAAGAAGACGCAATCGATTTCAATGAACATGGTCGGAATCACGTTTTGGCCAGCATTGAAGTTTTGTCAGATGATGATTTCTTATATGGTGTCATGCCATATTGTGCTGGAGGAGATTTGTTCGGAATTGTTGTACAGCATGCTGATGAAAATGGGGGTGATCATGGAATGTCGGAACCTGTTGCAAGATATTGGTTTCGTCAGATATTGGTGGTAAGTTCAAGACTCGCACCAATCTGATCTTGTTTCATTTTCGTTCCATACCCAACGTTTTTGCTTCTGGACATATTCATGAAAAGGGGATTGATTTTTTGCAAAGTAGGGGAGTATGTCATAGAGATTTATCTCTTGAAAATATACTTGTTCATAATGAAAACAGTCTCATTATTGATATGGGAATGTGTTTAAGAATTCCATATACTGCTGATCCTCAAAATCCAAATGCAACAACAGATGTCACACGTGGATCTATGAGGAGGTTAATGAGGCCAGATGGAACTTGCGGAAAGCACAACTACATGTCACCAGAGGTGTTTGCAAATAATGAAGCCTTCGATGGCTTTGCCATTGACTTATGGTCTGTAGGAGTTATATTGTACATTATGTTGACAGGATTTCCACCATATGACCAAGCAAGTCTTGCAGATCCAAGATTCGAAGTTATAGTCTCAGGACGCTTAGTGGATCAATTGCATGAATGGGGAGTCAGATTAAGTGACGATATTGGAAATTTATTACAAAATATGTTACAACTTGACCCACGAAATCGATTGACTTTAGAGCAAATTGCCCGTCATCCTTGGGTAATGTTCGGGGACGTTCATCCACCAGCTGAAAGGGCACAACCGTGGAATAATGCTTAATTCACTGGAATTTTTGACTGTGAAAGAAAAACAATGTCATGTGCATCACATACCTTCTTTATGTTCTCTTTGCCGGGTGGAATCGATGGTAAACATCCATTTCTTCAATTTTAGCTATGTAGACTCAAGATACCAATATCAGTGTGTAATTTGTCTCTCAATAAAAAAGCTTCCGACGATTTAAGTCGTCTTTGGGATGTTTTCTAAAAATTAGTGTCTTGTTGACTTACAACCCTAGATACTAATCGTTGTTAAAAAATGATGCTACGATTGGATCATTTATTAGGTCAGCTTTTTTATGATTCATAAACATTAATTATTATGTCTTTTCATATTTTTAAAATGAGTTTTCGTTACAAAACAAATATTCAATTCAGTAGCCTTGAATATTTTCAGTCCTATTGCACACCCCCAGCTTCAGCCATAACACGAAACAAATTTTCTTCGTGCATGAAATCATTGTCAACGATCGCAACAAGATAGAAAGTCTCCTGAATGTTTTGAATAAGGTCAAAACTATCGCTATCATAATCATACAAATTCGACCATACAGAACCCCAAAGTGAAAAAGCTTCTTCTGCCCAAATTAAAAAGGTAGATGGATCAAATATGGTTGGTTGAATGATTTCGCGGTTTGGAAAGACACCCCATGTAAGTGCTGTGACTGAATCTTTCAAAGCCTCTGATGTTTCTTGAAACTCTTCACCAGCATTATTTACGGCGTACACATTCATTGTGGGATATTTACTATTGATCAAATTAATGAGTGACTGCACCTTCTCAGGATGTACAAAGCATTCAATGTATGCCTTTTGATATATGTATCCATCACTTCCACCCCATCCAAATATTGCATGATCACTTTTACACCCATTAACTGATGGCTGACTATTAATGGTAAGAAAACCATTCTTATTGAGTTTAGCTAGTTGCTTTTGAATTGTAAATGACTCAGGTTGGAGCTGCGTTTCGCACCATGGAAGAAACGGAATAGTACCTTCAATAAATTTAGAGAAAACGTCATATACATCTTGGTAAGATGTGGGATTTTCACCAAGGTATGATCTTCTATCATCTTCGGATCGTATATTATCGTTACTGTAAAAGTGAGATAGAGATGATAACTCTCCAAATGCAGGTGATGTAGAATCTCCCCATCTACCATTTGGGAATTCATCCCAATCATCTGTTCTCATAACATAAGATTTTGGACGATTAGCCCAGTTAATTGGACGGACTTCTTCCTGAGTTGATCTTTTTTGAATGGCTGATGGCTTCCATGGCAGTTGACGACGGTTTGTTTCAGTAGATGATCCCATTGCAGCTGTAATAGAGAGAACGCTTCTTTCAAGGTTAAGTGTGTAGAAGTGTACACCATCCACATCAAGATCCATTGTGTTTAGAATCTGATCACAAATGTTTTTTGCAATTTCACAACCAATTTCTTTCACGGCTTCGTCATCGTCTTTCACTGGTAGCAACAGATCCAATACATGCTGTGGGACTTGAATATCACAAAAATCGGTCATGCGAGTGAAGGTAGAATAACTTTGAATCGGCATAATTCCAGGAATGATTGGGCAAGAGATCCCCACTTTGCGACATTTTCTCACATAATCAATAAAGATATTGGCATCATAAAAGAATTGTGTAATGATAAAATCAGCTCCAACATCTATCTTTTGTTTCAAATGAAATAATTCCTCATCTTCTGACTTTGAAAGCGGATGTCCCTCAGGATGACCAGCAACGCCAATACAAAAGTAATCTCCATGTAACTCTCTAATTAACTTGACCAAATCAATCGCACGTTTTAACTCTTGATTCGGCAATTCTTCTATATCTTTCCATCTTCCTCCCATTGGAGGATCTCCTCGCAAGACAAAAATATTTTGAATCCCATTTGTTTTAGCTTGATTTAAGACATTTTTGATTTGACTTCGTTTCATATTTGTACATGTCAAATGAAGAAGAACATCAATCCCCAGATATCGTTGCGAATCACACGCTAAAGATAGAGAGCGTGCTGATGTACTACCACCAGCTCCCCAGGTGACATCAATGAAGATTGGATCAATTTTGTGGGACATGCGGTCTATTCGCAAAAGGAGATTATCCAGTCCAGCTTCAGTTTTCGGTGGAAAGAATTCTAATGAAAAGTAAGGACATGTTGTTTCTCCAATGCTTTCATTCGATGACTTTAATTTTTCTTGTCTTCTAGACAAGATTTTGTCAATTATTCGAGTCATTGTTTCTTATATGATGCTAGCACTTGTCTAAATTGACATGCAACGCCAATGTGGAAAGAGCGCAAGAGAAAATTGCAAATGTTGATGTTGTGTTCATATAAAAATAATCTACCAGCAGCCAATTACATAATTGGTGTTGCACGTTCTTATTCGTTATAGTATCTAAGATACGCAACACCTTCAAATTTCTACGTCAGTCCCAACTTTTATGAAACCATTCATGACAAATGCTTTCACGAAATTCTATACAATATGAGGATGAAAGTTCCGTTCATGTTAACGAATACCCAGATCTAATTTGATGAAATACAGAGACATGGAACCATGAGCATAAATTTGTTACTATTTAGCTTCATTGGAGTCCAAAATATAATCTATAATCTCTAGTTACTGGTAAAGCAAATAGGTTTGTACTTTCTCTGAACATATTTATTATGCACATCCATCGTTGCTTACAATTTACAAGGGAACGAATTTCTATGTATTATATCGAACGATTTGGGACAATTGTATATCCTGATTGAGTATCAAAAGTCTGATATTATAAGTTTCCCATAGTAGCAAGCCAAATTAATCCGACAAAATTTGGTGAAGATTGCATTTAATGCAATTGACTTAAAAGAAGCTCACACTTCATAATCTTTCACTCCAGGTTGTGACTGGTAAGTATAGCTGGCATCCATTTCATATATTCCATTCAATAACATTTGCATTAGAAGAACCATTCCGCTAATGAAATCATTGACATTTGTAACAAAATTTGAAGGTTTCATTGATGGTCTTATACTTGGAGTTCTAGTGGGTGCCAATGAAGGTCTGGATGAGTCTGAAGGGGGTGGAGTTTTATCAAAGTGTGGTCTATGGGAACTACTTGGTCGACTAGTTTCAGATGGTGTTGGAGATACACTAGGGATTTGACTTAACCACGATGGTGCTGCGGTAGGATTAATTGTTGGAGAATCAGTTAGAACTTTCTTGATCCATATGTTCAAAGTCAAACATAAGATAGTGAAAACCAGGAATACTGAGAATGCATAAAGTTCCCGGTCGCTTTGCCGTGACGTTGTTTCGTAGAATATCTGCACATGCTCTATTCTATGATTATCATTGTTTTCAAATTCTATTAAAGATCGTTTGAACCTTTCTGCCTCTTTCTGGAAGGTATTCTGCTCTGGTAATGAATTACGTTTTTGACCGTCAACAACGTCTTCGTACTTTGAATATGTTGGAGGGCTTAGATAATCCGCCTGTGCAAAGAACTTCAATCATAAAAAAGAAGATTAGATATACTCGAGGAAATGATTCACATATGGTAGCATTGTGCCGTTTGAGAAGAAAGTTTTCCCAAAATTAGGCACTTACTTTTCCAGCGGAGGATTTTCGTTTCACTTCTTCGTTCGAATCTCTACCATGTACACATTGTAAAAATAGTAGCAGCAGCAATGGAATTTTGATGATAATTCGTTCTATATTCATAATGAGATAATTTTGTTGATGAAAGGAAATTGCTTCACTGATGCAGCTTGTACTTATGAAGAACAGACTTCGCGCCTAACCTTTCTATTTTTAGATGGGTGGGAGATTAGCTTCGGCATGGAAGTTTGACCAAAAAAAATACCTTTTAAATACGTTCATCTTACCACTATTAAATTATTTGGAATTAATTATGTATGTGACATTTTGAAACAGATTACTTACTATTATAATATAATAGTATTTCATTCACACATACAGTTACTTAAAACAGTGTTTGCTGTCAAAATATCTCAACGTCGAAATGTACGAATGGATTAAAATCTTTTACGTTGCACATTTTTTGATTTGAAGAAATTTCCAGTGTGTTTGAATTCAAATCTCGGATTTCTACTACTGCAGGAACCTAGAAGCACGATTGAATTAATGCCTTTGTTCAAGACTGTTATATATTGTAGAAATTGTGAGCCTGAAGCGTTTCGAAGGTCCGAGGAAAACAACTAAATAGGACTGTCGGGTTTCGACTGACAGGATTACAGACGATTAAATGTTATGTCTTACATAATCTTTTAGGTGATATGTGTGATGTTCATCATTTGATAGTTCTATTTGATAGTTCTATTTGATCAATGAATGACTTTCATAATGGGCATGAATATCTCATGATACCAGTCGAATTTACTCCAACCAGCAAATAAAAATTCAATGTTGCGACCAATTCTGCAATCGCTTTAATAATCCCTTTTGATACTTCATTTTAAGCTTGGTTGGAAATAAAGATAGTGAGAAAATTGGGCGTACGGAAGATTATTTTGACGGTGATATGATGAAGCAGTGATACAATTATTAACACTACTCCATCGAAAATTCAGTGATAATGTGTTGGCTTGATTGAATTTGACCCCGCGAATCTTGAGGATCCATTGACTGTAATAGGAGAAGATATGGGATTAAGTTAATATAAACATAGAGAAGTTCTTGGAAGCGATCGAGCATCTATTGTGTAGCCGACTGACCAAATCGGGTCGAAAAGATTGATGTGGAAAAGGATGCAACTTCATATGGTGAGTTAAGTACAGGAAAGTGGGATGACAGTGTCTTTGCAAATGGTAGGAATATTTTTAAAGTACCCTTCAACGCAAATCAATTGCTACAAATTGTCATAGAAAACCAAACAACTCATCTATTTGTCACATTATAGCTAGTTTGTCAAAATGGACTTTATTTGTAAAGGATGCAGTTCGTTTACTAAATGGTCCGATATATTTTATGAGATGTGCCGCTCTATTATATCATCATTATTCGAAATTCTATCATCGTGATTACTTCACTATTCTTGGTCTGCATGGAGACACTTATTTCAGGTATCTTTACAGTGCTTGAAAAGCAAAAACAAAAAACGCTTGTATACCATGATCAGATTCATGTAGATGGAACGAACCTAATATAAATCAGAGCGACGAAAGTGTATGCACAGATAAAGTAAGACATTAATAGAAGATTCGATCTTCTATTTTTCGTGATACTAATTAAAATAACAAATTGGACGAACAGAATCATAATAGCCGCAAGAGCTACTATTGTTTGATGTGATGGATTCACAACAGGAGTTTTTAAAATTGCGTTAATGTAGGCCTTTGTTAATTACAAGGAGGGTCCATCTAACCACATTGGCAAAAGTTGCTGCTTTGATTACAATATTTCTGAAGACGGTGGTCATCATCGCAAAGAAAAATGATGAAGCAAAAGCGATAATCGTAGGTGCTTTAATATTCAAATGAATTTTCTTAGGATCCATTTGCTAGAAGAAGCAACTTGTTGTAATAAGTCAGAAATGACCTTGTCGTAGCTTTCGTTTTTTATCTAAATCTTTAACAGCCTTCATCGTATCGTAAAAACGAGACTCGGCTAATAGTTTTTGTTTCTCCTGTGGTAGACAAAGTCTAACGCCATGACTAGTGCTTGAAAATATCAAAAGAAATAAGACGAGAGAGCCATGCCCCAAAAGCCTCTACAGCAAAAGAGTGATACAGATTTAGAAGTTGAACTATTCGATGAAATAGTGTAATCTCACCAGCATATGTGGATTGTTTTTTTTTTTCATCTACAACTTTGTATTACTAAGAGGAATTCAGGATTTTCATACATTATATGCTATTTACTATATTACTTTATAAAATCGTCTAAATTAAAGGATGTAAAATATACTTTTAAATTTGTGCATTCATATCAAAAGAAAACCAACTTTTTATTTTTTCATTGATGAAGTTCGGTTCAATATGGAATATTAAAGCCATGATCTATGGATCTTTGTGATCAAGTACTTCTTCTTCTTCTTCATGCAGAAGATTATTCTTTGATTTTATATCTATCACTTCGGAAAAGTAATGCATGGGTAAGATACCACGATCGCCTAATCCTGGAGTTAAAATGACACCGTTGTCACTTCGAAAGAATTGAATGTTATCCTCTGCACATTTTTTTCCATCAATGAAAATTAAGACATTACAGTCATTTCGTATCCCTGATATAACTTTGGCAGTATTTTCACTATTTATTGTATCATCTTTTCCAAGAACAAAACTCTCAGGGAGGGCAGGAGCAAAATGGATATGGTTTCTTTTCATTCGACACAACCCTTCTTTTCGAATACATTCATCCCATTTTTTTCTGTATGTACCATGCACAATACCAGTAGGCTTCATTCTTATCAACTCTTCTTTTGTTATTGGTGTCAACAATTCTTCTTCATTGACGCATTTCATCGTATGCCCTTGGTTTGCTCGTATGCATAGTACTTCTTCATGCTCACCTATTTGAATCTTTTCTTTGGTCATAGATGGGTGTATTCGCATTTCTAGTCGAAAGCGTTGCTTATCGCTGTTTGCAACAACTCTCTGGATGTCTTCAAGTTTATAGCGAGAAAATTTTCCTCCTTCCTTGTTCCCTTTTTGTTTGTTTTTCTTCTTTCCTCGATGCTGGAGTGATAGCAAGTCTTCGACAGCTATGAATCCATCAGATGAGATTGCAATACCCAGTTGGACAGCTTCATGTCGTAGTACTTTCGTTAGAGCTTTGGATAAAATAGTATCAGGATCAAGTTTTCGTTTTTGCCTTCTTTTACGGGGTTTTGATATCACCTCACCAATGCCTACACTAGTTCTTTCGTTTGTGTTGTCAGTGACTTCTTTCATTGCATTCCGATCCTCATTTTTGTCTGACATGATGGCTAAGTATTGTTATTATTGATCGAGTTCTCTTTAATCCAGTTAAACAAACTTTCAAGCTGTTTTCGTGATAAAATATTTCAGCTCAAAACATACTTTTTCTTTCCACAGATTTTATGAAGTTTATTAAAATAGGTATGCTGGGATTAACAATGAAACAAATTTGAATACAAATATCTCGTCTCTTATGCAATGATCATACTAGGCTGATTAGATGGATGAGAAAATTCTTTGAAAATAAACTAATACTCAAAAATAAAATTAATATTTGCCAGTCTTCACTAGCATCTTTTTGATTACTTTTAAATAAAACTTCGTCACTAAAGTATTCTCCTAAATCATCATGTGAGTCCTTAAATCTTACGGATGTAATGTCTTGAAGATCAAGTATTCATACCATAACCATTTTTCTAGGGTATTTAATTGATGCAACTAATTAACCATTACATTTCCTTTTCTTACGGAGAACACTTAGAGATCGTATGTTCAATCAATCGTACAATCCTCATTCCAGTCATGATTGACTCGTACAGCAAAAGAGTTTTGAATCTTGGCTATTCCTGAGTCTAATTAAAGTACTTTGTACTGCTTTGTGCATTTTGGTACCGTGTTGTGGTTTTTGATGCTCACAAAAAACTACAAACAAACGCGAACATTCATCTTCTCATAATCTATAGTTTCTCAAGAAAAGAACATTGAACTTAACCCATCAAAATGACACAACACAAAAAAGGAGATATCAGATTACGCCTAGAATTGTTCTTCTTTTACCACATTTATCCTCCGATTAGAAAAAGAAGGAGGAGAAGAAAAGAATTTATGAAAGCAAAGATTGATCCATAAAAGTGTTGAGGAAGAATAAACATTTCTCTGTAAAAAGTGAGGACTTCAGAACACAAAAAATACTTTTATGCTATTTAAAGCCATCAAGAATTGATAAGAACGTTTTGGATGGAATGACATACATTCCTGAGCAAGGAGAAGAGATTTTTGTTATGTTGAACGTGACAGTTGATCTATGTACAATTATAAAATAAAGATTTCAATTTTCACCATTCCTTCCGAACTACAACTACTTCAACGTGATGATATTTTCATGTTCACTTTTATAAATATTACAGGAATGAGACCTTTATATACTGTTTCTATTCTAAATATGATATTTGTCGAAATACAGTTTATATGGAACTTCATATTTATCACTTTTTAGAAAAAAACATTTTGTCATGAATGGATCGAAAGTACGAATATACAGCCGAGAGTCAATGAATAAATTGATTTCTTACAACAGGAAAGTAATGACAAATTGGGGTACAAGATTTGTAATCTATTCTAATTTTGCATCGTTGATAGCGAAATCTTAATCTTTTGCCATAATGAATGAATCATTCGAGAGGAAAACATTAGTATCGGTGAGAAAAATCTTCTGCTCTATCAGCAGCTTCAGAAATCTCTGCAACTCCATAAACAATTCCAAATGTGAAGATACCCCAGAATCCACCTCCAACAAACTTATCGTAGGCCTTTTGTAAATTCGTGAAAGAAGGTATTATGATTTTCATTTTGCGATGATTATGTTTTGATTCATGGGTACATTGTTTTCCATGATGTAAAATAACGATGAATAACACGTGTTAGATTCATAAATAAAAAGAACCCTATGATCATTCCGTAACCTTCTAGAATTCGAAGTGATTTCGTTCACATGGACTTTTTCAAAGAAGCAGGATGTGGTACTTACCCTTTTGGGGAAGGAGCGGACCCATGGAGCAACAATCTGTTGCTCATATGGAGAAAGAGATCTTACAACCTGTAGCAACAAAACAAGCAAAAAAGGAGTGAGTTATTTCTGGATATTTTTGAGTCTTCAATCGTGCCATGTGATGGTTAATATGCAAGGATGCCTGGAATCGCAGTTTGATAGGCAGGTATGTGGGTGCTAGTCATGCATTCTTATGTCGTTTCGTTCGTTCACAATCCTATCCAACCATTGCTTCCAGAGACTTACTTGACCATTATCGGGTAAATGACCTTTCCACCATTTGACCATGGCGGGTGCAACATCGTAACGGGCCAAGACGGGCCTTGTGCGGGAGAGAACCATTGTCGCTCGAGAGTCAGTTCTGTTGTTGAGAAAAGTAAGTTGTACAAGTTATACTGAGTTGCACGTGAAGAGGGTATGTATGGCAACGATGTCGCTATGTAAAAGGAACGACGAAATTGAAATGCAATTTCGGGTTTCGATCGATTCCTCTATTGTATAGTACGTAAAGAACATAGCAGAGAGAAGATTGAGATTAGGGATTCCTCCAATTTTAAATGAAAATATAGATGACGTCAAAATAATGAAAAAAAGCTAAGTACGTTCATTTAATTAGACGAATATTATTATTATTTAGAAAAAAAGAAAAACTTCGTTCACCCGCAGGCTTCATTCATTTCAACTTGTTGAAGGAGAGAAACACAACACTGAAGACTAAACTTCGAACCTTCTTTGTCCAAGTATATCATTATCTGTTAGTATTTGACATAAAATTGAAAAATGAGCATTTCTGAAGCAGCATCGTCATCATCGTCAATATCTGGAAATGAAAGCGATGAAGAGATTACACATGAAAAGAATGAAACAAAGGAGGAAGTTCCCATAGAAGATGATGATGGAGAAGATGGAAACGATGAGGATGAGAATAACGAACAAGATGAAAGTATGAATATGGACGTAAATGATGAAGAAGAAGATGATCAATCTCAAGTAGATGTAGAAGAAGTAGAAGTAGAGGTAGAAGTAGAAGTAGATGGATTAGAAGACAAAAATGGCGGCGCGTCGGATGTTTCTGCCACAGCCGCTGCAGAATCAGATGATGATTCTGACAATGACGACGACGATGGCGATGAAAAGGATGCCCCAGTTGTGCATCTGAAAAAATCTCCCAATCATAGCAACAAACGCAAGGCATCTTCCTCATCTTCATCTGCCAAAGGCAGCTCCAAATCGAAATCGAAGAAATCCAAATCTAGCTCCTCGAGTCATTCTTCCAATGGAAAGAAAAAGACTTCAAACACGGATTCTTCTAAATCTGGCGGTAATAAAAAACAATCTGATAAACCAGCGGCTAAATCATTGACACTCCCCTTTCGCGCCATTAAACGAATTATGAAAATAGATAAGGATATTGCTACTGTTCAGAATGAAGCAGCTATATTGACTACATTTGCCGCTGAGTTATTTGTGACGAAAATGGCCCAAGAAAGTTATTATAGGGCGAAATCACGCTCTAGAAATACAGTTCGATATGAGGATGTTGCGGAAGCGAGATCGGGAAGTGCCGTCATGTCATTTCTAGACACTTTAATTCCCTAAAAGATCTTCGAAGATGAATACCAAATAATCATGGAACAGACAAAAATGCGATGTTTATAATCAATTTGAGGAAAACTGCGAAAGTCCTGAGAGATTTTGTGAATAATTCATCAGCAGTATACAAAATTACAAATTATTAGTTTTATAAAAATGTTCATATTAAAATACTAAATTTGTCCATTGTTTATTTCTGATTGAATTCAATGATGAATGAAAGGGGGAAAGAATATGATGTTGTTTTGGTGTAGATGATACATCTAACAAGAACAAACAAACAAACAAACAAACATGTCACAAGATTTAAACATTAGTCTTACGTAAGATATGTGCATACGTGTTACTTACCACTGCAACAAAATAATCTCTCAGGAAAGAAGAACAGAATTTGTCTCCAGAAAAATGAGGTGAAAGTACTTTTAATCTTCTGATTTTCAATTTGAAGTTCTTATCCATTATCCTTCAACCACTACCACCATACAGTCTTTGAATGGTCTTGTCAAAATCTCTCTCACCATGGAAATGGATTCCTTTCATTATCGCATTATCTCAGCAAAGAAATCTCCATAAATCTACAACTCGTAATGTGGTATCTGCTTTTTCAACTAGCCAATCCTTTTCCACACCCACACCAACTACATTGTTCACTAACAATGGTGGAAATCCTAATTGTGACACAATTTCTCCATTCATACCCAATTCCAATTCTGGCAGCTATGCTTCCTTTTTTGATCAATTGCTTTTAGATGAATATCAAGAAATAGCACAAGAATTGAAAGACCGTCGAAAGACATGGTCACGTAAACGACTTGAACAAAGTGGAATTACAATTTATGATGCTTCTGCAGAACCAGAATCAGAACTCATGGGAGATAAAATTGTTAGGATTGTAAAACATTCCGAGTTTTCAAATTTGGTTATTTGGAAGGATAAATTTACGAGAGGAGATGTTTTGATATTAACCCCTGAGGCTCAAATACTTGGAAATCTTCAAATTGATCCCATCCCAAGAGAGTGCTTAGTTGTTGATGTTGGTGCTGACTGGTTGACTGTTGGTGTAGGTCCAGCTTGGCCCAATGGTTTATGGGAAATGAGAAAACATCCTGGCATGTACACAGTTCGAGTGGATCGAGCTGCTCCACAGGGTCCCTTGAAGGCCCAACGTAAGTGTTTGGCAGAAGTTGCAAAAGGAAGGAAATACAGTGGTGATGTAGCTAATCTTTTAGCAGGACTATGGCAGAATAAAAATAATAATGATCCTCAGCAATCAAACAAAGCGAAAAAACGAATGATAAAGGGCTGGAAAGAATATGCGAAACAACCACCAAATTTTTGGATCGATACCAAAACTACGGATAAAGAAAAAACAATAGATATAAACGATTCCACTATAGGAAGATTACAAAAAGCGTTACATAGAGCCAAGCAGAAATCACTTTTCACACCCAATGAATCACAAGAAGAAGCCATCATCAATGCTTTGTCTCGGCGTCTTTCTTTGATCAGGGGACCTCCCGGAACTGGTAAAACTAAAACTGCTGCACTTTTAGTATCAACGGCGCTTCACCTCCAACAAAATACAAAGGACAAAATTATCAATGATGACCATTTCAAACCACGCATTCTTGCAGTAACACATAGCAATGGTGCTGCGGATGTCCTACTCGAATCATTACTACAAATGAATGTCCCTGCTATACGACTCGGACGACCTGCCACAGTCTCACCTAAGGTTCAACACCGCACTGTCGTGGCCATGGTTGAAAAACTACCACAAATACAGGAATTACGTCAAACCATATCCAATAGTGATTTGGATCCACAAGTTCGCACTGCAGCAGCAATGGATTTACGTTTGGCTATTCAAGATGCTCAACATTACATGAAAATGCAGGCTCCTGTGGTAGTTACTACTTGTATTGGTGCTTGGCAACTATTGCAAAGCAAAAATGATAAGTATGAGCAAAGTAATAGTGATTTAGAAAATGAGCATGGGTTTCCGTTGGTGGTACTTGACGAAGCTGCCCAAACTACAGAACCAGCCTTATTGTGCGCATTAGTTGCAGCCAAAGCGCAACAGGTTGTCTTAGTCGGAGATACACGACAATTGCCTCCTACAGTAACGTCTCAGAATGTAGATATACGAAATGGTCTATCCCTGTCTCCAATGGCAAGGTTGGAACAGATCGGTATACCTGAAATGACTTTGAAAGTACAGTATCGTATGCCAGCTGATCTATTGGAGTTCCCATCCAATTATTTTTACAATGGATTGGTGAAATGTTGTGAGACCGATGAAGATGGGGTTGGCGCAGATTCAATTAACCAACACGATAGTGAAGAAGAGGATGATAGTGGTGTGCAAATGAAGGCATATCCACCACTTGGATTTCCTTGGCCCTTAAAAAGGAACCTTATAGACAATGACAATTCGTCATCTCATTTTTGCTTCGTTCAAGTAGGGGATGGAGATACTGAATTAGCTCACAATTTTGGTGGTCGATCTAATCCAACTGAGGCTACTTTGATCACACGAATTGTTTTCGATCTTTTGAGTACTAATGATATCATCGATGACGATATTGCTATCATTACGCCCTATTCCAAACAAGTCCAACTTATACGAAATGAAATACTGCTCCAATCGCAAACGATGGGAAGTGTCAATGACAGTAATAATTTGGATAGTACCATTCAGAGAAGAAGACTTCCAAATATTAAGGTAGGCACTGTTGACTCATACCAGGGTCAGGAAGTAGATCTTGTTTTGTTTTCAGCAGTAAGGTCAAATTCAATGCATGAATTAGGATTTTTACGGGATGCTAGACGATTATGTGTCGCGATAACACGTTCAAAACGGGGATTAATAATAGCTGGGGATAAATATACATTAAAAAGCTGTAAGCATTGGAAATCACTACTTGATTTTTATGAGGAAAAAGGATGTATCCTAGATGCAACAGACTTAGAGATAAAGGCTGGGAATGGAGAATCCGATGCTGCAATTGAGGAAGATAATTATGACGACATTTTTGATGATATCTTAGATTCAGTTTCGTTAGATGATGTTATGGATGTAGGGAAGGATATGTCGAATTTGCTGAATAAAGAGGAGCCTCTATATGGACTATTTTCCGCGGAAGACCTATGAGACTTTACTTTTTTAATATTTTCATGCATAAATTCATTGCAACGATATAATCCAGATCCTTTTCGCGCTTTCAAGTATTAGCACAATTATGTCATGCATTTTTTTATGTTCATATTATTTCTTTACGACTAGATAATCAACAGAGCACAATTATGTCCCCCCAAGTTTCAAACAATAAAAGTTGCTCATAATCGTACGTATCGAAATGATATGATCCATTTTATTGATGAAACGAATTCATCAGTCTTAACGAACTTTGACGATGAACTAATAATTCTATATACCTCATCATAATTTGGCATTTAATCGATCCATCTCCTTACGAGCTTTAGTAGAAAAAAAATCATCCACTCTTGCCCATTCTGTAACAGCTTCTAGAGCACCCAAAGTATCACCCATTCCTTCCAAACCTTCCGCAAGAGTTCTCCAAGCTTTTCCATTTTTGGAATCTATCTCTATGGCTTTACGGCAATCTTCCACGGCATCTTCAATTGTAGCTGGATTCAGAATACGGATTTGAGCCCGTTCTAAGTATGCAGATACAAGTGCATGCGAAGTTTGTAGCTCTGAATTGTTGGATAGTGACGATATCACTGAAGAAAGAAATGTATCCTTCTTTTCTGTTGATCGAACTGTTAGATTTATTGCAAATGTGAAAGAATTGAATCAAAAAGAGAATCCCAATAATAAGTAAAAAAATCTTCAGATCTCCACGATACTTGATGATAGAGAATGTACTTACATTCTCTGGCTTGAGCCATGACATTGCATGCAGCAATGAGCGTGTTATCACACCTGTAAGAACACTCCGCATTCAACAAAAGTGCTGCAGCTAAAGGATCTTCGATAGCGCCTTGAACTTTCTCATAATCTTTCATTTCGATCGATACGTTAGGTCCTTTACCACACCCTGATAGACAACCACATGGCTGCACATCAATGCTAGAATCCAAAGATTCGGGTCCTATCAAGTTTTGGAATGTTTCGACTAAATTTCCATTCTGAAATTGTTTCATACAATTCTTATGTTGGCACACTTTAATTCGAATGCTTGGTGCCTTAGATGCTAAAGGAGTGGACGGAGAAAGTACACATAAGAGGAGAAATATGATGATCTCAAGTTGTCTATTCATTTTCGTGAGAGGAAAGATTTTGTAGAATAATAATGCCAAAAAAGTGATGGTTAAGTGATGTGTGAAGATTCTTTTCTGCTATAATTCCCTACATATTGGAAATTAGTATGAAAGCTACAGCCTAAGTCTACCTACTATACGTCATTATATTGATTGAAAGATTGTGTTCTTTTTAAATCAAAAAGAAGACAAAACCCTCTAGAGAGAGTTGAACAAACATTAGATATAAGAAATTTAATCCTTGTCCATGTTCATTTCCAAAATTTATTCCGTTCACAGATACAGTTATTATGCGATTGGATGAGCTTTTTAAAAATTTGGTAATAAATGGAATCTTTCACAAGATGTCTCTTTCTGCATCATAACAAAGACGGGGGAGGTTCACACTCAAACCATCTCTTGCAAAAACTTGAGTTTCAATCTCAGAAGATAAATTTAACTGAGATGGATTTGATTCTTTTCTGCCAGAGTGTCAAGTAAAATAATAATATCTACTAGTGATTTTGAACAGTTTGCATTCGTATGTTACGAAAACAATTTAAATGATTTCGTGTCTCCTTAGTGTTACTCTTCTATTCTTCATATGTTCATATGTTCATATGTTCATATGTTCATATGTTCATATGTTCACATATTCATATTGGAGCTATCGAAATGTGCAAGTATACTTGTGAGATGTTTTCTCTTCTGCATTTGCGTGACATCTTTGCGTAAAAATGTTCAATTCAACAATGGATTTCATAAAACATCTGAAGAAAGAGATGGTAAATGATCATCCTACAATAAATCTCAATCCACTCAAAAAAATTCCACAAAATAGAGTTAGGCAAGCAAAACCAACCCTTGCACCCTTCCTATGCTTATCAATGAGAGACGATTTGAATTCCCTTCGATCATCTTGAACCTTTTGCAATAGACCTTTATAATCATCTTCTCCAGCGTTCTCATCTACATTCATTGCTGATAGGGTGCACTTTTTGATATGATCAAATTTAATTGAATCAACACATAATTGTGCAATTTGATCGTAAGTCACCAAAGAAACTTTCATATCACCTCCATTATCTGTCAAACCTCTAGCCTTTTGAGGTTCAGGATATTCACTTGGATCTTTGAGTATACCAGGGCGAACAATTGTATACTCGAGACCACTTTCCCTGAGCAGTTGTTCTCCTTCATAGTTCCATCCCTTTGCTAGAAATCCTAGCATATTGATCAAAATAGAAAAGATACTAAAAGGATCCTCTCCTTTTCCTGTCAAGCGAACGATTCGTTTGACACTGGAAGTTGCTTTCGCGGCTAGAATAATATTCTTTACACCAACATAATTTGTCATATATGGATGTGCAGGATCATTTTGGTTGGAAAATATTGGAAATAAAGACAATAGAGGGTTGGGTCGTGGTGGCCCTTGGAGTGCCATGACAACATCGCAATCTTTGACAAGTTCTTTGATAGATTCAACGTCAGTCACATCTCCTTTCACCATTTCTACATGATGCAAGGATGCTAGAGATGCTGCAACTTCTGCTGATGTTGTGGGTGTTTCTGTTTGAGGAATAGTCGAGATATCGTGTCGTAGCAAGCACCGTGTAGGAATATTCTGCTGTGACAGCTCTTTCACGACAGACCTTCCTATATTGCCAGTGGGTCCAATTACAGCAACTCGCAGAGATTCGGCTACTGTGAATAAATAGCTTGCAATTAAAACAGGGAAAAATTTCATATTCAATCAAGAAAAAATCACAAAAACGTGTTGATTGCTATATTGCTATATTGCTATTTGTTGTATCAAGTGAAGGAAGTTGTCACTGCTGATATAGTGTAAGATTCCCGCTACATAATGAATATTGAAATTTATTCAAATTCTTATTTTTTGCGTATAATAATAATAATGATGGTAAGAAGGTACGATAACATGAACAAAACCTTTCAGAACAAATATTTTGTTGTGCTTATCGCTTACAATACTGTTCGGATGAAGTAAAGTGCAAAGTCTCAATTGATATCGATATAATGCAAGTGAGCTAAGTTAAAGTAAAAAGAAAAAAACAAAATTTGAAAGTACAACGAATGAAATGTGTTATTTCATTTGTTACATCATCCATTACTATTTATTGCTATCCTTTCCTCCACACATACGACTTCCTCTCACTCGACTATAAAAAGGCGCAACACCCACTTTCCATGGTATAGCAACCATAAAATGACAGGCTCTTCGTTCTCCCACGGGTGATTCTACATTGGGAAATAGTAATGGATGATATCGTATTTCTTGCCATAATTCCACTTCTTTTAATTCAAGACGATCATTTTCTTCTTCGTCTATATACTGTTCTTGGTCATCAATATGCATCTTTTCCTTGTCAAGATGATTTTCAATAGCATTTGAACTATGATAGTGATCTTCAAAGGCATCTCTTAACAATAAAACACCTAATGGACCATTAACTTTTCTTGTCCCTTCATAATATTCCAAAAAATATTCGACATACTTTTTCATCATGGGATGTCTTTTTGTAACACCAATAAAGGCTTGAAAAAATCCTGTTGGGTGTTTACTTTGACTGTGAACTTTGACTGTTACAAATTCAGTCGATGTTTTCAATACTTCCCAGATAGACATACGTGCTTGTATATCAACATCAAAATACAATCCTCCCGTTTCATAGAGTGCGGCTCCACGACATAAATCGGCTTTGTACATCCCCTCAGATTCCTTTAAAAAGTATTCAATTAATTTCTTGGCTTTCTTTGCATCGGATGATGGGAATATGTTCTGTATGGATTGTATGCATTCTTTATCTGTGAGAAAACGGACTGTAGATTGCTCATGAAGAGAAATTGTATTTTGTACATTTTGGGAAAGCACTTTATCTTCATCTTCTATAAGAGGTTGAGATGGTGATAGCAGGTTCAAGACGTGTGTGAAAATAATGACATTTGGTATGGCATGTTGATGAATGTATTGGGTCTCAAGCATTCTATCATTTTCATCAATTTCTTCTTTATAATATAGATCAGGACTCGTTCCTTCCTTTTTCTTATGATCATTTAATTTTTCAGAGTTTTTTATAACGATCGACGAATCTTGTTCTTGATGGGTAACGGTATCTGCACTTTTAACTTGCCTTTCTTTGAGGATAGATCCGTTTTGTTCAATTTTAACATCCTGCAGATCTTTTTGTGTGGATTTGTCGATTGGACTGTTTGTATGTGATCGATGGAATATCTTTACTGAGAGGAATGACGTTATGATGAATATTATTGAAATACATATTTGAGTACGTCTTTTACTTTTATTTGGAAAGTAGGAATTGATTTGAACTTGAACATTTTGAAATTGAAATAAGGCTGATGGATCTTTATGTTTGGATTTAGTTGTGTAATAATTCTTAGTAGATCGTTTCCGTCGGAAAAAATTGAATAACCAATTTCTTGATGGAGTGAATGTTGATATTAAGGTTTCTTCATTTTCATTCTGAATATGAGTTGATGTTAAATGATTCGTTGAGGAAGATTCTTTTTCATCATTTGTTATGTAGTTGTTGTTGTTCCCTTTCCTCTCTCTCACATTGGAGTGATTGCGGTTCATAGTATATTCTAATAGGCAATTACTTTCTTAAATGTGCATTAGTCTTTGACAATCGAGTCTTTCGCAGGGACAAATTTGAAACTTGCAGACACAAAGCATGTAATTGAAAAAGTAATACGGTAGTATAGTGCCGTTAATGAAACAATTTATTTTTGTTGTGTAAACATCAAGAAAAAATTAATGCTATGTATTCATATATTAAGATATGAGTATGGATGAATATTTTGTATCTACTAATTATTGTTGTCATTGCTCACGGATTTGATGTACATGATTTTCTACATAGTAAATCTACACCTTCTCAGTAAGTAGAAACATAAGA
>Ga0209092_10000298_pt1 | contig 47763 bp, 34 predicted proteins | sample FraStrMetagenome_FD_187446 | JGI IMG/M metagenome (GOLD analysis project Ga0209092, IMG submission 187446) | Marine eukaryotic phytoplankton communities from Arctic Ocean - Fram Strait ARC3M Metagenome (SPAdes) (version 2) | ecosystem: Environmental > Aquatic > Marine > Oceanic | place: Fram...
TCCGGGGCCTTTCTTTTTCGTGGAATAAGTTTTTTCGCAACCTAATTTCTATATCCCTCGAAAAATTTACGGACCAACATACTAAGATAGATGTAGAAAACTTTAAATTTAGAAAACGAAGAATAAAAACGATAATAAATTCTATATGACAAACTGCATACGATCATTCTGTCTGTAAGATGTCATAGTCATTTCACGTAAGGTTAGTGAGAAAAAAGCCATCTGGTTTCTATATTTCATCACTCTTTGGAATTCTTTCTTGAAAATTCGAATTAGTGACCATGGTCCAGAAATCTATATTTCACATGTTTGTCTCTTTCCTTCTCTTTTATTCTTACGCTGATGGATTTGCGCCAATACATAGTGGTCACTATCAACGTATCGAGATTGCTTCAACAGGGTCATTCCCGAGAAAAGAAAAACAAACCAAGCCAAATAAAGCAAAATCCACAGACACCACACTCTATGCCATCAAACGTTATGGCTTGCTACCAGCAAACTTTACAGATATAGACGACATTGTCGCATTAAATTTAGAGAGCCAACGCAAAAAAAGTCTTAATGAACAAAAAGATCAAACTACAAGTAAATGGATGGAGAAATTATTGCGACTTTCCAATATTGCATCGTTACTATGCGTTTTGGATTGCACAATTTTACCGATAGCAATATTCCTGTTGCCCTTGCTTGGAATGGGTGGTTCTCCATCACAAGCTAAATTCTTCCATGATCTTGGGCATACATCAGCACTTAATTTCGTTTTACCAGGTAATTGCGTCCCCACTCAGGCAAACTTTACTTTTTTTATGTATTAATGCTAATTTATCATGTCTCTTTTTATAGTGGGAGGATTTGCTGGACTTATGAACTTCATGTCGCACAAAAGTGTTTTTCTTTTTTTATTCTCTGTTATTGGACTTTCTCTCATATATCTTGCGAATGTTTGTGGTGGACCAATTTTGTCTCTTTTCCCACATACATTTCAACATTCTTTGCATTGTGGAGGTTTTACACATAGAATTTTCAACATCATCGGATGCATGCTTCTGCTAGGATCAAATCATTATTCACGCAGGCGTATGAATGGGTGTGCTTTTAGCTGGATGAATATTCCCATTAGAAAAACACAACAACAAATAAGTGGTATAGTTTGTTGCAGATTGCCATGGTGCAAGAATAATAAAGACAACGATAGTGTTCCCTTTTTTTCATGGAATTAAAATTCTTAGATGCAAGACTCAGATTTTGACAAATGGCATTCTATATTCGTTAGGAAAAGATGCTACCATCAGGAAGATGATTTTAGTCTTCTTTCCTCTTTAATCAACTTAGCATTAACGATTGCAATTTTCTTCTTTAAAGCATACTTTTTCGCACTGCTGAAATTACCATCATTGAGTTCAAATGCCAAATCACTTTTTTCTTTTCTCAGTAGTTCTACCAATGCAGAGGTCAAAGCATTTTGAGATTCATTCTTTTTTTCTTTTCTACTTTCCTCTTCATGATCTATAGACGCAGCAGTATTCATGCAGCATTCACTAGCTGACGCTTTTTTCAACCCTATCTGAAGTCTTTTTCCTTCCATCATATTTTTCATGTCAAGAATAGCTTTCTTTGCTTTCAAAAGTTCTTCTGCTTCCAACCCGCCTATCAAATATTCCAAGATGGCTTCGCAACTACGATCCAATATTGCTGAACGGATTTTTCGTTGTGGATTGCCCCTCAAGTCAATAAAATGTAAGCTTTGTAATAGTCCTAGTTCAAGAGGGATTGATTTCAATTCATTGTAATTTAAAAGAAGTGTGTTGAGATTAGAACAACATCCACCGAGAATGCTTGGTAATTTTCCTAAGTCTTGAATCCTATTTGAAGACAAATCTAAGTTTTCAAGAGATGGTAAACCTACTTTCCAGCCTCTAGTATCTTCCGATTCGAGTAGAGTGGAGATTTTATTATGGCCGAGATGCAATGTCTGGAGTGAAGAAAAATGAAACAAAGAATCTGGCACCCATTCCAAACCATTCGAAGATAAATTCAAATGGAGCAGGGAATGAAAAAATATGGTCTCTGGACTAAATGTTCCTAAGCAATTCTGGATTGCAGTTGATGAGAGGCGATTTCGATTCAGATGGAGTACGGAAAAGGATCGCTTTGATAAGATTTTAGGCAGGGATTCTATTTGATTGAACCCTGCATCTAAGGTGTTCAAACTATCGGGAAAAGCTTCAACCCAAATAGATGGCAGGGTTTTTAGTTTATTATGGTTTATTTGAACGTTTTGAATTTGTGATTTGAATTTCCTTTCCTGTATGTCCTGCATGAGCTCTTCTAAAACTTCGCATGGAAGAATATCATATTGTTTTTTGGAAAGATCTAATGTATGAGATCCCCCAAGCGCATCATTGATAATCTGTTTTGCATATGCGTTTTTATGTTCCACTGACTTATTTTTGCCTGAATTTGCGTGTGATGGATGATTAATTTCTTCCAAGATATAATCTGATCCCAAGGGTGGATCACCTCTTCTTCTCAATGACTTCTTTAGCTCCACTGTATTTTCTAAAAGAGATAATCTTATCATCCGTTGAGGGTTCCCATCGAGACTAATTTTTCGAAGTTTCGGCAAATAACCAAGTTGATAAGGAATTTCTTTGATATCATTGGAGCCTAGATCTAATAACGTCATATTTGTGAGCACCACGATAATTTGTGAAGGTAGTGTATGGATTCTATTTGCTCTCAAATGAAGCTCAACAAGATTGGAACGAAATGAAGAATTATGCTCTTCTATGCCTCTAAACATGTTTTGGATGGACACAATTTTGTTATTTGTTAGAATAAATCTAGACAAATTTGGATGGACAGATGGAACATCTTGTAAGGAGTTATCACTAAAATCTATCTCTGTCAATTTTGAACAGAGAGAAAGATTCGGTGCTTCCGTAAGGTTACATTCAGAGCCATGAAGTACCCTTAGAGCACGTGAATATTTGATTATATTTTCGGGAATATGATTGACATGCTTATTATTTCCAAAATGAAAGTACTGGAGAGAGGCAAGCTTTACTTGATCCGGAAGAGTCGACAAAGAATTGTGAGAAATATCAATAGTAACGAGATAAGGTCGCTCAACAAGAGTTTCTACTTCATTTTCATCATCAATAAGGGAAGTTATTTCATTGTGCGATAAATTTAACTCTCTCAATGACATTGGCATCAAGTGGAGAGGAAATGGATGAGAAATATTATTCCCGCTCAAATCCAAAACCTGAAGATTGTCCAATGCATGAAAAATTATCATTGGAATGGTAGACAATTGGCATCTTCTGGTGCGTAAAGTTTTCAAAGCTTTATATATTGTGATTCTTTCATCTAAACGTGACTCTTGATCCCCACCTTTTGGCACAGAAGAAAAATCATTATCCGACAAGTCAAGCATATAAATCTCTTCTTCACCAAAAGTGCTCGCAGTATAATTGCTTGTATGACTGTCAAGAGATAAATCTATCTCGATTCCTGCCCGAAGATTGAATATAGAATTTGGAAGTGGATTTTTGAGACCAATGCTGGACAGATTCAGTTTGCCATTGGCTCGAGCATTCATGATGGCATGCCGTATGCGTTGAGAAGGATCCGCATTATAAATGTCCTGATTCTTTACATGTAATTCATTTGATGTTCCGGAATTCACTTCATGCGAATTTTTGATATGGGCTTTGTCTGATGGAAAGGAAATGCCATGAGCTTTCGCAAAGGCTGGATTAAGCATACGTTTCGGTCGATTAGATGTCATGATTCATGAACAGTTTTATATCAATATGTAGATTTTTCAATATTTCTATCATTTATTGCGTAGGGCTCAAATTGAAATAGGAGGCACTTTAAGATTCCACTTTAAATAAAAAAGAAGTCGAATAAAAGTAGATAAACCAAGAACTTGATTTACAATTTGAGTTTTAAAATTGAGTGGACACAATAATCCTTATTGGGATACTGAATTATCGCTCTTGAATAAAATAAAGGCTACGATTATTTCGTATCTTGATCAACTTGCGCCGGTATCTGTATGCCATAACGAACAAGCTCTGGATTCATGCGCAATAAAGAAAATGCTACGTTCAAGCTGTTATTATCTTCTTCAGCTGCTAGCATCCATGGCAATAATCCACTTTTCTTCACAGGAATTGACAATGCATTTGGATATCTTTGGCATAGGAATAATATAAGCTCAAGATCTTTACCAGATTTAATTGCAATATGCAATGGTAGCATCTCATACTCTGATCTTGTTTTGCTTTTAAACATTTCACAAGATGTGCTTGCTATCCACATACCTTTCACATTCCTTATTGGAGATGCGTATTTTGAAGTTGTTGATGTTGCAGAATGAATTGGAAGCATTCCATGATTATTGTAATTTAAAATTTGATCGGGAATCATGTAAAGACAGAATATCATGAGTTGTGGAAAATACGTTAGACTTGCTGCAGCATGAAGAGGAAACCATATATTGTCTTTCTTTATTGTACTTCTAGTCGTCGTTCCAAAACATGATGCCTCCAGACATATATTTAATATTTCCCAAAAATGATTCCTGAAATCTTGTTTTACATTTGTCCAGGACATTTGATCATCATCTGGTAGATTTTCCAACTCCTTTGCCTGGCTACCAAAAATGCTGAATAATAATTCCATGGAATGATAAGGCACAAGATTAGGGAAAAAATCATTGTATGTTTCCAGCCATTGCTCCTCTGCCCAATTCCATAGATCACAAAAGGGTGTATTTCCTTCAGTATTTCGAATTGCTATGGCTTGAGGGCAAGGTTTCAAAAGCACATCAATGTAAGCAATATATGCACCACAAGAAAGTGCGTAATGCAAGGGTAAATCTCCATCTTCGTCTTGAATAAGGCATGGATGTAGTGGCGATGTACGTTCTATTCCTTTTGCACTCCTATTTTCCTCGCTTGAAGAATCATTTTTCTGTGATGGGTCAGGTTCGATTGGAAATATAAGAGACTCTTTATTCACTGCGAGAGATGAACAATGACCCAACATTATCTGTATTGATCTTAGATCACACCTGCACTCAGAACAATAATGTAGAGGTGTACAACCTTGCATATTCTGAGCTGAAATTAATTCATAGGTAGATGGTATCTTTAAGTGCCCGTATTCGTTAGAACAAAAACTAAAAAGTAATTCCAGTAAATCGGGTGAAGCACTTCCTCTACCACATAGACTATGCAGTGGAGTGTTATTGTTCGAATCTCTCGTCATTAGTAGATGAGGTTTTTGATCTTTTGTATGTCCTTTTATAGAAGCTTCGATTATCGCCTTGACGATAGATTTTAATGCTGGTAAAGTTTTTTCATTGTCTTTTTCCTTGTCGTCTATCTCTATTCCTAGTGCAACATGTAAAGCATTTTTCTTATTATTATCTTGCGGTGCTAAGTATACATCACCAGGACTAGCCTTGATTTTTTCGTGGGCACTTTTCCATTTTTTCTTTTAGAATAGAAGATGTCTGGAACATTAGTCAAATATTGTTTAAGAATCCCAAAAGAAACATTCGTTCGTCCATGAATCGGAGGGTGATAATTTCTATCATTGGTGGAAAAAGCTATAAAAAAACATAAGACGACTTACTAATCGCAAAAGTTCTGTGAGAGATGTAGTCTCGCAAGCTTCAGAGCTCATTGGGATAGCTCTAGTCTAAAGATCAACCGAATGGTGTTGTCGAATGTCACAAAAATAGGCAAAACATTATGCTGATGTCATTTATGAAATGACAATGAGACAGCAGCAGTTAGTTGGGAGTTCTATCAAATTTGAGATCAATTTTAGGAAGGGGCGGGGCCGCTAGAGTCATAGTTTAGCACGATTAAATCCCTACTATGTCCAACTGTTACTGTTCTAATTAAAATATCTATTTAGGGAGTTACGCTAAAATGCGATCAGCTGTGTTCCATTACTGAATCTTATTTCATGACCAAGCTCACATCGATTTTTAGAGAATTCCATCTATTTGTTTTATCCTAATTGTTTTCTTCCATTCTATTTCGTCTACTGATGTTACACAAATATAAAAAGAATTATGAAATCGCTGAAAGCTTCTTATGAAGGATTTCCTGTTTAAAAATGGTAACGAATATGGTTGTACATACGTTTTTCAACTCGATAATAAATAAGAAAATTGAGTTGCACATCATCTCAGACCAAATTCATAATTTCTTAAAATGAAGACACACAAGAGGACACATTCCGATCCTACAACTGGGATCTTGCAACATCACTTTAATAGAAAACCCTCACGGAATAAAGGCGGCTCAAATCATGGTAGGTCCGAAGATCAAATTGAGCAGCTTACCAAGTCTTTACCAAGATATGTAGAAAAGTATGGGGAGGGCCACCCTAAAGTCTCTCATTTAAGAAACGCGATAGGAAATGCTTTTTTCAATCGTGGTGATTTCCAGATGGCAGAGATAGAGTATGTAAAGGCCCTTGATGCTGTACGAAAACAAAATGACGATTGTGCGCATTTAGCAACAACATTGGGCAATCTGGGAACAGTGTATTGGAACATGGGTAACTTTGATTCATCTATCTCTTGTCTTGAAGAATCCCTTTCTCTTCATAGACAAATTTCTGGTGGTTCTGAGTCAAATGTAAGGGTTGCAAATGCACTCCATAATCTTGGAATGGCTCGATTCTTTAACAAGGATTTCAATGAAGCACAAAAGGTGCTGGAAAAAGCTCTTAGACTTCGAAAAGATATTTTGGGAATATATCATATTGATGTAGCTAGAACGTTAGATGTGTTGGGCAAGGTTTACATAACAAAACAGATCCATACATTAGCAATGAGTAGTCATATGGAAGCTTTGAGTATTAAGATCAGAGTTCTAGGAAAAAGAAACCCTTCTTCAGTGATATCTCTTATGAATGTAGCTAACGTGTACAGATGCAAAGGTGAATTCGATGATGCAATCAATCTTTATAAAGATGCGCTTATCATTCAGCAGGAAATATCTGCCTTTGATGAGTCATTAGAAGTGGACGTCGGAACAACTCTCCACACAATAGGAGATATCCAAGTTCAAAAGTCTAGTTTTTTCGGGGCCTTAAGCACCTATAGAGAAGCATCGTACATATATGAGAATGCCGGATTAGATCAAAGTGATAGAAGAGTTATGGCACTCAACAAAAGTGTGGAGAAAGCACAAAGATTATTAGAAACATCTGATCTGTTTCTTATTCGAGAACAAAGTAGCAATGTTATAGATGAAAGATAAAATATCCCAAACGACCCAAACGCTGATTTAGAACATTAAATTTGCATCATTAGACTAATACATTCTTAAGTTAAAGTAACATATAACATGCTATTAATAACATTCCTTTTTAGATGCCATCATAATTGTGTTTCAAATGGCTTCGTCAAGAATCTCTTATCATCTTTATTTGTACGATCTTCCTTTTTGAATATTTGGTATACTTTGAAGCAAAAGATGTCATGTTTTATTCTTTATACTTGATACTTTATAATATTCTATGTTCTATGTTCTATTTTCTATATCATTTATTTAAGTTTTTGTTTTCACTTTGCATTCCGTTTCGTTGCATTTGATGATCAAAAGCAGGTAGAAATGCTTCCATACTATTACGCTGTCGAAGGTTTAAACATTTTCATATATGTAGCTACAAGTATAGAGATTTTTTTGAAAAGGAATTTTCTTCAAAAATTGAATTCTATCCTTTCCAGACTTCCCTTATTACTATTGGAAAAACAAAAACTTAGGAATGTTCAGAGCAAAGAGTAGAACTGTTCAAAGTGTATCAGGATCAGAACCCTTATCTCTGGATGATCCTGGCACAGCATTTTTACTTAAAAATTCACCTAAAGTTGTTGATGACATAAAGAACGTCAAAATCGAAGATAAGACTATCTGTGATTCTTCAATACTAAGTCACTCAGATTTGTCTAATGATTCTATGATTGACCACTGTCATAGTGGCATTGAGGAATTGCATTCACCTCCTATTCGTACAAGCAAATTTGAAGTCACAAAAATAGATCAAACTAGTCCACATATTTACGCTAGAGCTGTCACTCCTAAAACTGAGCAATGTCTATCCGATTCGATTTACGAAAGAGAAAACATAGCTAACAAAAGAAGTTTTTCTAGAGAATACCAATTTCTTGATAAAGCAAGAAAATCTCCGTTATTAGAAACGTTGAAATCTGAGTACAAGAGAGATTCTGAGTCAAGCTTGGATTTTTATAATAATAATGATTCCGATGCTTACAGTGACACCCATGAAAACGGTAACATACATAATCTGAATAAATGTGGTCGTAAAACTAAGCAGCACAATTTGAATTGGTCTGATTCAGATTCTGATAGTAGCGATAGTGAATCTTATCAGTATGGAAGGCTTTCTAATACATCTACCAAAAAAAGAAAGCCAAAAAAGCGACACAGATTGTCATTTACAGCAGAAAGAGTCAAAATCCAGAAGTGCCAAAGAATATCCATCAAAGACGCGATTGCACAAATTGAAAAGATTGACAAAATAGAAGAACGTGTAAAAAATGAAATACAAAATTCTTACGGCATTAATGAAGATGGACTTGTTTGCAAATTTCTAATTTGCATATTATGGGATTTCGATTTTCGTTATATTCTCCTCCCTCATCAATATCTTGGCGTACTAGGAGTTACTGGGCTGGATGTCAAGCATCTAGAACAATCTCTAAGAGATTATGGATTGAATAAGGAATATCTAGATGACTTGTTTGACTTATCGGAAGCCGGCACGGTACTTCGGAAGAGAGTATGTAGAAAGATTAAATTTGTAAAGACTGGTGGGATTTTAATAGCAGATGATATGGGTTTGGGGAAAACAATTGAAGGCCTAGGCGGGTGCATTTTGCGCAATCGCATTGCGAATGTAAAGCGTGAACGTGGCGATTCTAATCTCTTTCTATCTGCTAAGACTTTGCTACCTACACGTAAGTTGCATTAATATTCATTCCTGAGCTGTGAAATAAGATCTAACGTCTCATCTGTTTGTGATTCCAGTGATTGTATGCCCCAATGATACTGTCCTGAAACAATGGAAAGAGACTCTCATCAAGAGCGGTATAGATGAGTCGAGAATCCAATATTTTTGCAACAACAATAATCCAATTCGAAAGGAAAATACATATGTCCTACTAACACGATATAACTTGATGGCGGAAATGAGAAAACTTCTACAAGATACAGGAATAAGGAGCTACAGATCTGCTCTGTTTCCAAAGATTCCAGATCATCTTTTACAAACTCTTAAAAGCATTTATAGAGCATCTAAAGGTGAAGTGCAGAAGAACAATGAGGAAAGTAATGAATTATCCTCAAAAAGTCTAAACAGACGATTGCTTGATGAGATAAGATCAGTCCCCATCAAAAGAAAAGCATTTGAAACTGTTGTTTTAGATGAATCGCACTTTTTGAAAAATGCCATATCATACTGGGGTTTTGGAGCATCACTGCTAGGAATGCACTCAAAGAGGACCGTTCTTCTCACAGGCACGCCGTACAATAATAGCCCTCAGGATATGGCAACACAAATGATGTATATTGAACCTTCACATAAAGCTGCTGGTATTAAGTGGTATGTTGAATAGCAAAAGTTTATTCACGTACTCATATTGTGGTTTATTCACCTATTATTGTTTTGAACAAACTTGTATCCTAGGTGGCATGCCGCAACCAGTGCTAAGACCAAAAAAGAAATTGGACAAATGATCAGAGAATGGAAATATCATTATATGATTCGCCGCACTAAGTCCGTGCTATCAACTCAATTACCACTAAAAAAAATAGAAACAATTGGAGTAAGACCACATCAAGATGAATTAGAGGTATATTTGAACTTAGAAAAGAAATTCATGAAAGTATTAAATGGTGAGCAAGCTTAATTGGTCACGACTTCATATCAAACAAATACATCTCTCACGGTCCTTTACTTTTAACACAGAATTTTCAAAGATTCTAGAAAGAATAATTGATGAGACAGATCCCGAAATAGTGAAGCGAGCTAAAAGTACATTTTTAGTACTGATGGCGAGGATGACTCAAATGAGAGCTTCAACTGTTCATCCTATTCTCCCGGGTGGTAGAGAGATGACTATCCTATTTTCTCCGTCTCGCCGCCATTTGCTACCTAATTGTGAAATTGAAAACAAACGCAAATGCGTTTACTGTTCCAATTATCCAAGTTTCAAAGAACAAGACTTCAAAAAAATGAACGACGAGGAGGCAAATGAAGTTTTAAATGACATGGATGTTACGGAAGATAATGAAGAATTCAGAAATGTTGATTTTGAATTTTCCAACAATTCAGGCAATCTTGAAAAAGATATAGATGAACTAATACCTTTGAATTCCTCTAAATGTTATGCATCAAAAGAATGTAAACACTATATTCATAGAGGCTGCCTCGAAAAACTTGAAGGAGAATCTATTTGTCCAAGATGTCACGACCTTGAAGTGCGAATGAATATAAGTAAAGAACAATTCACAAACTGCTGTACCTATTGTAAACATATAAGGTACGGTAATGCAGCATATGGCATACAAGTCTCGACTAAGATTCAAGAAGTCATTAATTGGGTAAAATCTATCCCAGAAGATGATAAAGCTATAATATACTCTTTTTTCAAAGGTAGTTTGGATATTCTTGAGGGCATTTTCGTCGAAGATTTTGGATTCGAATGCGCTCGATTTGATGGTGATATAACTGCAGGACCAAGGATAAAAGAGCTTGAATATTTTCAGAAGACAAAATCGTGCCGATTTCTTTTGGCGTCGGTACAAAGTGGAGGTGTCGGTTTGAATATAGTGGAAGCTAACCATGTTGTATTCATCGATCGTTGGTTTAATCCATGTGTGCACACGCAAGCAGAGGATCGATGTCATCGTTTGAAACAGGAGAAGACTACTTATGTTAAATATTTTGATGTGAATATGACCGTAGATGAGGTATGACTTCTTTGGAAGATTCAAATTCTACTTTATCAACATTAAATCCGTCTTCCATTCATAATTTGTGTTCAGGTTATGGCCGTTCTAAGTGCAAAAAAGCAGGATAATGCATCAATACTTTTGGCTGATGGAACAGATATTGGACCTGCAAATTCAAAAATTTCCTACAAAGAGCTAGGAGGCACAATTGGGAAAATGATGAAAGTATTGGTAAATAAAACATACGTCGTGATTAATAAGAACTTTTCCTATTGACTCTCATTTTGTTTTGAATAAACTATAGGAGTCAGAACGGAATAAAGTCCTAAAAGCTTCGACCTCTTCTTTTCTTCCGACGCTTGGTATAGAAAAGCTAGAAGAAGCTATCAATGAAAATATGTCTAAAGCATATGAGAACGATTTAGATAAAAATGATTTAGAATGCAATAATTCAGATAAAATTGACTCAAATATTCCTGGCACAAACTATACTGATCAAAAAGTCATTTGTACGAAAAACATACTTTCAATCAAAAGTGAGCATCATGAAACACTCAATAGTGCTTCGGACGAATTCAGCTCAAATGGCGTCGATCCAAATGACATGGTCATAGGTGAAAGCGATTTAACCAAATGCAATCAAAAAGGCACTGATGTGAACGAAATTAATGAAAAATGCATAGATTTAACCACCGACAGTGATTTGAATGTCAACGATCCACACATGTCCATATTGGATTTAAGAGAGGGCAAACCAAATGATATCAATGCAAATGATATTGATGCATATGACTCTGATTCAGATTGTACTTATCTATTTAAGCGTGTATTTGAAAAAAGAAAATGCGTTCCAAACAATATTGAGGCAATTGCTACATATTCAAATGATATTGATACAGATTGCAGTGATTCAAACGGTAATGACTCAGATGACAGTGATCTATTCAAGCCTGTATTTCCAAAAAAAGAGCGTAATTAATTTTCAATGCTGTATGAGAGCATCTAAAAATCTGTTTGGAGGTATGCAATTATGTCTCAATTCATTTTCAAGAGGTTTAGCGTAATATTGAAACCATTTGTAACACCAATCAACACACTGATGATAGCAAACAATATGTCTTTTCTAAGATCTTGTAAATCTTTAATATTTTACATTCCTTTGGTAGTCATTTTTAATTGAATATATTTGAGACGTGCATCATTGAATGTAATGTTCGTTTCCAAAAAGGATTATAAGGTCCTATAGAAGCTAACAACAGGTGGCTTGGCAAAGGGATTCTTTGCCGCAAATTTATCCCAAACATCAAAATGCGGAGTTTTAGCATGTGTATCAAATCCCTCTTTTCCATCATCGTCTCCTGTATATTGTTCATGGAAGTAGAATGCACCAGGGTCTGTGGTAGACTCGCCCCAGTTATATTGCAAACATAACACCTCATCTTCAGTACTTCCCTTTGCATTATTTTCAATCACACTTTTGAATTCTGGAAGTACATCGTTGGTGGGACAAATCTCAACATTGAGGCAAAAAGCTTTCCGAGATGCGATTTTTTGGGGTGCATGTTCACCAGTAAAAAATTGAACTTCTGGTTCACCATCCTCCGTAAACGGTTTTGATTCACAAAACTTGTTCCATTCCGCAAAATGTTTTGTTTCTATATGCTGTTGAAATCCCCTTTCGCCAATGTATTGCTCATGTAAATGAAAGGTTCCTGGACGTTCCGTATCTTCTCCTACCACGAATTGAAGTGCCAGGGGTTCCGTGTCCAATGTCATTTTTTTATCGTTTTGGATGATGGATAGGAATTCATCTTTCCGTTCTGGAAGGACCGTAAATTTAGCATTGAGGCAATATGCTTTTGTCATGTCGGCGGAGAAAGATGATACGAAGGATTGGGAACTAATAAGAAACGAACTTCCAAGGAGTAACAGATTGGATGGTCGCATCTTGTGCCTTCTATTATATATGAGATGGAAAGTCAAAAAGAAATCTTCTGACGTAGGATGATGGCACGGGATATATCTTAAACAAAAGAAGGTCATGGGATATGGACAGGTGAAAGTAAGTCTCTACGTAAGAAGAAGGATGATATACGAATAAATTCTAATTGAATTGAATGGAAGGTACTGTATAATCCGTATAAATTATTCGTGGTGTAGCTCCAGTCTTCTCGTATCTCTCAATGAAGCGGGACAAGCTATATATATTGGAGAAGGAGGATGGAACTACATTTATATACATAATAGGATCAGCTTATCATTAATTGGTATTTACATGACCATTCATGATGAGCTGTATCATCCAAATACGTTTCCTCACTTTATGAAAACTAGTCAATCGAAAATTCAAGTCATCATTTTCAAACTTCAAGTTCACTTCCTAATCGACTTCGATTGTCAACATCGAACGTCAGAAAAGGGCAGTGTTTAAGCAGAGAATTTTGAAATTCCAAGAAGTTGAAGATAGAGTTCTCATTTTGACACCCTTTGCTAATTATTGACTTCTGGAAAAGATACCAACTCGTAAGCTTTTCTGACATTCCAAAAATTAATAATCATTATTAATTCCAAACTGCCTTCTTATCACAATCACAAAACTTTCCAAGACCTCTATTCAACATGGAAATGACTCCCAAGACGACCGCGTACATCCTCAGCTGCATGCTTCTCTATTACTCTGTCAGCGTGACGTTTACCAATTTCGCTGCCAAGAACTACGGCGAGGGCAACGATTCCTATGATGCCAGGAAGGCCTACCAGTGGTGCGCAATGTCATTCGGTTGGACCATGGTCCCTTTCTTCTGTGCCATCAAGTCCGCGGGCGACGATGATTCGAAGATGCGACGCGTTCTCACCTTCTTCGCCTACGGCATTTGCGTCAACATTGGATCCATGAACCATGCCGGACCACAACATCTCGGCGGTGTCTTTGTCGACTCGGAGCATAAAATCAACACTATCGTGCAGATGGTCATGATGTATTTGGCAGGCATGGCCATTTCCAGTGGTCCGTCCGTCCACGCCACGGAACCACTCTTCCAAATGTCATCCCCCCTCAAGATCGCCCTCGCACTCCATCTTCTCGCGATGCACTTCTGGTATCTCGACATTGGCACCCTTAGCAGCTACGACAAGTACCATCCTGGCTTTGATGCCTCCGACTCCTTCGCGTATGATGGTATCCGTTGGTTCTCTGCCTCCGTGGGTATTGGCGCGTTCTGGATCATTCATGCCATGGCCTACGGTGGAGCGGCTGGTCAAAAGCTTCTCTGCCAGTGGACGCTGGTCAATCATTTCCTCAATGAGTACCTTATCCGATTCACCGCTGTCGGAGATAAGATGCCCGCTTCGGCGATGAACGAGGGTCTCATGATGCGCCTTGTTATGGGAGGGTCCTTGGTCTGGGCCTTGTTCGATGCCGATAAGCAAAAGGTTGCCTGAGCGATGGAGATTGTTGTATTCCTGAATCTCTTGTGAGCATTTCGAAAACGTGCATACGGTATCCCATACACTGTAAAGTGTAAAAAACCTTAACTAATGATAACCACTACTTAATATTACTATATACACTCATAGTCCATACATTCGTAAAATAGATAACAAAGTCTATTCCTTAAAAAAAAATAATATTCAAAATAAATAAACCTTATCCCATGCACTCGTCAGTGTAACAACCCATAAATCAATGATGTCCATTATTTTAAATTATAATATATTATTTATTTATATTTAGTATCGCAAATTATGATGTACTGAAGAATGCGGCATGAAACTTCATTTTGATCAAGGAGCTATGGTACACGTTGAGTCAAGGTTTTCAAATATAGATCCAAGAAATGAAAGAACAAATTTTTGGAAGTCAGAAATTCCTAAGATGATCAAACTTATAAAGATCAAATGATCCTTGTAGTACCTATCCTATGGAAGATTTTCTCAAAGGATTATTTCTTTTCCAGCAAGAATTAGAGGGGGAATATTACCTCCATGCAAATATAGGGCAAAAAAATGGATGGAAATAAAACAATATCGGCAGATACAATGGAAAGAAATGGAACTCCATTGGAACAAAACAGAATTAATTCGCCTAGATTAGATTAGATTATACATGTAGAGAGAGGATTTCAATAACACTCTCATGAAGCCTTTGGAATCACGTTCAGGAAGAAGTTTGAACGACACTACTACCGAATGACACAAGAACACAACACAACATTGTCAAAACTATTTCATTTAGAAATCATCAACATCAGGCTTATAAATCAACCATTGACCACCACGATCACTGTCAAAGAAGTCGAAGGGTCCAGCAAACATATTGTGTGCTTGAAGGTTCACAACGATGTTCTTGTCATTGATGTCAACTTTGGCCTTTTCAGCAATCATGGTATATCCATGATCTCCGTGCTGGAGAACAAATTCTCCATCATCATCCTTGGTGAGGTATCCAGAAAGATCACAAACTCCACTGAATTCATGTCCACTTCTTCCATAACGCTCGGGCTCGTTGGTTCCAGCGGGGATGCCCACTCCAGCAGCCATACGAGTGTTCAAATCTCCTCCTGATTGGGCAATGAAATAGTAGTCCAAAGGTCCATCGTGGTGAAGCTCAGTAATGAAGGTACGTTCTCCATAACGGTTTCCAGAATCTTCTTGGATGATGGCATACCTCTTTCCGTCCACTCCCAAAATTTCTTCAAATCCATCAATATCTTCAAAAGTATCAACCTTCTTGATGTCATCTCCCGAGTAGTTAGAGGTAGCATCTCCTCCGTTGGAGTAGGCTCCTTTTCCTCCCAAATGGATTTGAGATCGGATATCCAATTCTCCTTGATACACGGTGTACGTGGAAGCAATCGAAGTAGGGAGCTCGTTTCCGCTAAGCCCATCAAACGAGGCCTTAATATCATCCATGATGTATTCACCAAAGTACCCACAGGTAGAAGTTTGAACAAATCCAGAGATTCCGTCAGCTTGAATAGGAGAGTTATGTTCAGTCTTGCAACCAGAGGAGTCATTGCCGTTTCCATTCCAGTATTGATATCCTTCCGGAGCATTAGGTACAGCTTCTTGGAAGTCCCAGGCACCATCATGGATAAAATCAGTCACTGTTCCGTCCCATTGCCAGTCAATGGGCATGAAAAATCCATCCACTTCTGCTCCATTTTTGGCTTTTTCAGGATCTTTGTGGAATGCATCACGCCACAATCCATCACTTGGTCCTTCTTCCGTCATATCAATGGCAAATCCATAAACCTTTCCGTAACGAAGTCCATTGTTGGCAAGAAAGTCTTCCGCGGGGGCAGGAGTACCATCTTCCTTGTATCCCTTCTTTCCAACGTAAATACGGGTTGGAACGACATTGGTTGATTTTGCCCATGGTTTACCATCAGTACGGTTTCCATAGACAGCATTACGATTTTCAGTAATTGCGTCCAAAGAGTCGTAAGCTCCATTATATCCTGTACATTCAAAATACGGTGTTTGCATTAGCACTCCTTTATTTGTCAAAGATAGAAACAGCATTTTTTGTATTCTTACCAGAAAGAGAAAGTACAACATAATCTTCATCCATGGGATTGAATTCAACAATCTTTTCAAATCCAGTGTTGGTGAAAGCTCCAATAGCATAGTCGGTCTTGGTGTCAATGTCAATAACGTGAGCAGAAAGTCCAACATAGGTGGTCGCATCTTCTTCTAGTGTTATCCATTCTTCATTGGTGATGAATACATCATCTTCAAATCCAATACCTTCACCCCACATATATTTCTCACTAAGAGAAGCAGAGCAAAGAGACTGCATGACCCAATCGGCATAGATAGGTTTTCCCTTTACAACCCAGTTTCCTTCTGCATCACAGTTTCCGTAGTGAGCTCCAAATGTGGTAGGACCTTCAGGAGACCTAGGTCCAACAAGTTCTCCCTTAAGATTATATGATCTCTCGATAAGGTTTCCAGATCCAACAACAAAGGATGAGGCTGGCTCATCACTTTCCATAAAATTAAGAAGACCTTCACGAGTATAATCAACGTATTGAACATGACTTCCAGTAAATCCAGCTGATCCATTGTTCACCACAAAGTCGATATCTTTGTTCACTTTGAAAGGATAGGATTCTCCAAGTTGACTAGATCTGGATGAGAATGAAGGAAGGTAGGATTCACTTTGTACAACGATACGTACAGTATCGTCCGAGGATAGCATAGCTCCAATACCATCGGGTACTCCAACAATCATGACACCAGTTTCTTCGTCGTATTCTCCTATGGTAGCAATTGGTTTCATGTTTCCGTGGGGGAAGTCAACGTCTCCGCTCTCTCCATCGGTTAAAGCAACTTGGGGATTGTCAAGAGCAATGGCATCACCAGCTTCGGGAATGAGAGCGGTGATAGATCCGATGGTCTGACGTGCTTTTATGAAATCGGTCATGGCTTCAACTCCATTAGCGTTGTTTAGAAGCTATGAAAAAAAAGTAAGTTTGAGCAGTTGTCCATTTTTAAAAAGATACATGAATAAAATAATTAACTTACACTCAAAACTGCGGGGTCGATCACATCAGAGCTCAGTTTAACACCGTTCACGGGTATTGCCATAGCAGCAATCTTTTCAGATGCAGGCTTAGCCTGAGGTTTTCCAGCTTTTGATTTGGATTTAGAATCTTTAGCTTTAGAATCTTTTTTCCCTTTTTTAGTACGACGTTCGGTTTGGGTAGGTCCGGCATCAAAAGCTGTAGCTCCAATGCTTCCGGCCAAAAGAAGGCCAAGAACAATCTTATTGAAACGAACCATTTTAATGTATGACTTTCGTTGCCTGGAAAGTACAATTTATGAGATGTACTGGGGAAAATAATTTTAAATGCACCACAGAAACCGTCTATGAACTCTGAAAAGGTATCTTTTGCACTGGATTTTTCCTACTTAATTTCTTTGATTCGAACGAATCTTTGCTATGAAATGGCATACCATAGAGTTGACAACATCTGTGTTCTTTCCTCTGATAAATATCGGTGAATTGTTCGTAACATTGCTAATATTATTAGGAATATCTTCCGTCTGCTGTTGTTTTAGTTGTCTATTCTGTTATAGGATTCATTTGAGAATCTCCTTAGTTCACTAAAGATTCAAAGATGTTAGTGTTCGCATCTTTTCTTCTACATCGTTTCCGATCCGTCGCAGTACCCTGAATACTTGCGGTCCGTCGACGCACGAAGGCATTAAAATCAGTATAAACACATCATATACAACAACGTACGGATAGATGACACGTAAAAACTATACCAGAACATAAGATATCTAAGGAATTGAGAGGATTCTTGAAAAAATCCAAGGATGAAATATTTTATCATAACAAAACTGTTCGTTTACAGTTGTTATGAATAGTATTTCCTATTCTTCTCTTTTCTTAGTACATCATGATGAGTAATTGATAAATAATAAATACATGAAAGTCGTGCTCATATTACATACAAGAAAGATAGAGATTCTTTCGCGGAGAAACTTAATTACCCAAAGATTCTTTACCCTGTCACAAATAGCACGTACTTTCATTTGATTTTACGTGACATGCAGCTTCATTATCAAACAATCCACCCCACTCTATTTCACACCGATTGCAGTTGAAATTTGATCAATGTTAAATCTTTTTGCCTTTTAGAGAAGTGTATTAATAGACGTATTCGATGGCGTCACAATAGCAGCAGATTTTTTCTTCGCGAAAGGTTTTGCTATGTGGGTTTAGGAATCTGTCAAGGTAATATGGAGTCTGTCTTTGTACATCGCCAATAAATACACTATAAAACATACCATTACAAACAAACAAACACGCACATTTGAGTTCGTTGCTCTATCATCGCATAATTTTCAAAGTAATTACCTACTACCAGATTTCTTTATCGATGATCACTATTTACGACCTTTCTAAAATATTATGTCATCTCTACGGATACCAATATATTACTCAAGGTCTCACTCAACAATAACAGCAGACAAGATCATATGATGATTTATAATTGTGATCACATTGTTAATTTTGATCCACAGAGCATCCAATCGTTTAATAGGTGTTCAAGACAGGAAAGAGAGATAGCAAAGATATTGCTGACACTTGTATATAAATTGTGAAACCATATGATTATTTGAAGACGTCATTAAATTCGATCGAAACAAATGCATAGACATACAATATTTATGCTTTACAGTTTCAACATTATTTTATTTCTTTAAAATTTCTTGCGATTTTTTTTATCTGATTCTGAATTTTCAGGAAGGTATTGAGTTACAATTCCAACTTCATTTGAATATTATTCGATATCTGTTGGCGCAACTTTTCAACGTTTTATTTGAGAGTGAATCATTGTCTCAATGATCAAACTTAGTTTCTGTAAAAGTACAGAACAAGCTACAGTGGAACATTGAAAATTATAGTATATTGTCACAAAATTAATTCTCTTTTTATAAACAGATAAAAACTTTTCCGTTTTGAACTACTTTATGTAACTCATAAGCAACTTATCATCCCTGTATACTCTGGGATATTCGGCAGCTAAAAATTATCTCTTGAAATTTTGTTCAAAAATGATTTCTTTATTGAATTTGCATTTATCAACATGTAAATTTAAGTAAGATTATATAATTCTTATATTGGTTGCATAGTTTTATTTTGTGCCCTCACTTGATTTCCTCTTTCGAGGAGGCGATAAGTTCTCTTTTTTAACTAAGATAATGGTGAAGTCGGTCATCATTATTATCATTTGAGGCTTTCCAAGTGAAACGTCATCTAATCATTTCATTGAAAATCCTCATTTCCATTTATTTATTAGGTTGTCATAAATCTTAACTTCGGTGGATAGAAACAGATCGTAACTCATACATTTAAAAAATAATAAAAGAAAACTAGCTCATGATAGAAATATTAGAAACCTTCTCTGATTTCCTTCTTTGACCAAAAATCTTGTCTTAGGCAGCAATGGTTATGTTTGAGATTCAATCTCCAACTACATCTTTGATCATCCAAAGCTAGAGTGAAAAATCTTTTGATAGTATATCATTAGCTACTGGTTTCAAGGATTGACATAAACGCTCGAATCATGAGCTTCCTTCTTTCAAGGGGAAGAAAATCTGCTCCATTTGCGTACCTTTAATTTCTAAAGTGTTTGAATCAGATAGTACTCGTGGCTTTGAATAAAGATATCGTTGCAATGAATAACCACTTCACTAAAACTCGGATTCACATACTTCGTCATGAGGTATGATTTAAAATAAAGGCATGGACAAGGTAAACATTACTCCCTTTAACTTTATTGATTTTAGTAATAGCACTTTCCCCATTCTAGAGCGGCTGTTGTGCGGAAATTGTAGAATCTATATCGTTCGCAAATATTTTCTTTTCTGAGCTTTGGCAGAGTATTCTTCATGGTCCCAAGTTTGTTTGTAAAGTTGTGGGACTTAAAACACGACAGGACTCATAAATAAAAATCCAAATGTATCCCTGTTCTCTTTCTAATAAAATATTGATCTCTTTTAATTAGACAATAGTTGTAAAATAGTCCGATTTCAAAAACTGTACCATGAATCAATAGGGATATGTACTTGAAATCCACTGCTGTCATTGCTACACATTTTTAGATAGTACATCGATCAAAAAGTACGGATAGGAGGGGTATTATTGAAATATAATGCAGATAAATCCATAAGCAGTACACACGTCTTTCAGCTCTTCACTCAGCTTCAACAAATAATTTCCTGAACAAAACTCAAGGAATTGAGAAGCAGAATGAAACTGCTTTCATCATACCTAACAAAGTGCTTTGCGAGAAATTATTCATAATATCTTTTTGCTTGAAACAAAGAATAAAAGAATATTTTTGACAAGCTAAAAATTGATGTGGTTTAAAGGAATATTTGAAAAAACAAAAGCTTCATGCACATGAATTGTATTAACATAAAATTTGAACAGACATAATTGAGAAGAATTCACACAATGGTGAATACTTTGTACCTATTTATTTTCTTGTCCGGAGCAATTCTACGTAATAATATACCAGTTCCATGCAGTTCAAACGTGTTTCAATTCAAAAGAACTTTGCACATCCAGATGATTCTGATTTTTGCTATGGCTAAATAAATATCAAATTTAATTTACATAGATGAAGAAAATGATATTAGATCTTGAGTAAATATATAAAATAATTAGAAAACGGTTTGTAAATGCAATAACAATGCACGGAGCGGAAGAACGACAAGCGTAAGAGATCCACCGCATCCGAACCAAAACATCCTGAGGACAACGAACAGAACCTCAAGGGATCAATCTAATCGGATTTATTATCGACTGGAAAACTGTAATTCACTCAGAAGAAAATCCACAGAACTAAGACTGCATATTTGAATTTGATTTTGTTCATTTCGAATAGTCGGAATTTTTCTTGAACGTCTCTTTTGAAGTGAATGCCAATGATGGCAGTAAAAACAGCAGCATCTTCCCATGGTGGATCTGATCTTTCCTCATCGTCTACTCAACCTAAACCGTCGCATGAGGATGTTGATCGGATTCGAAGAGGTCCAAATTCAATTGCGAGACCATTTCAGTTGACTAGAAGAATCTCAAAAGGGACAATAGCTGGTTATACTGACTCACCATTTAATAACACTTCCCCGAATTCATCTTTTGATCCTAATCTAAGCAACTCAAAGAGGAATCCGTCATTGTCAAGAAACGCATCAGGAAAACGTAATTCCAGATTGAACAATAATATACCTGTACCAACCAGCAAAGAACAAAAACTTTCAACTCTGAAAAATACTGCAATAAAATCGGCATCTAGATCTAGTTGTTCAGCACAACTAGCTCTTGTATGCATCAATGCAACTGCTAAATTCGGTCCACGCCTCAAACTAAGCCTTTGTCCAAAGAAAATGAGAACCCGGATATTTAAAGAAATTAGAGAGAAAAAAGGGAAAACAAAGCGATCTCATTCAAGAACTCAACAACATGAGGACGGAGATGAAGATGAAATGATTTTTCTAGATAAATTACAAGAGGAAGATGAGTCAAGTGGTGATGAAGAAGATGAAGATGACACAATAGAGAATGTCGATGATCCACCAGGGGAATCAGGAAAGCTTGCTTTTGGGAGAAGAAAAATTGCATTTTTTGATAGAGTAACTGCACAAGAAAGAGAAAGAGCCCGAAGCTGGTTAAAAAGAGAGTCTGAATCTTCAAAGAAACGGGATAGAGAAACATTGGATAGGTATCTCAAAAACATGCAACAATTGCAAGCGAAAAATCAAAGGGGATTAAATGGGTATAGAATGACAAGCGGGATCCCTACGACTGAAGAAGAATTTGATCTCTTGCTTAAGGGGGAAAGGAATGAGCGATCAAGTCAAAGTATGCACGATACCAATCTTCCTTCAGACCTAACAATAAGTCTCAATGCTGCATTTATTTTAGAAAGTTTATCTTTTACTCCTCTTGAAAGTTTAGAAGGTATGAGCAAATGCTATGATGGACTAGTATCAGCCGGTACTGTATTATTAGAAGAAGATGAACAAAATAGATCATTATCCAAAAAGAAAGACTTCAAAGATGATAATAAGGGTTTCAAAGGTAGTAAAAATGGCAAGAACAAAATTCTAACAGCCCTGGCAACAATCCTCATCACAAATTTAGATTATACAAGTGGGGAAACAATCTTAGCCCTTTCACGATTACGGGCGATTTGTGGGACATCTCGATACAAACGCAGATTTACACAAAGAATCGCTCCTTTGCTGATTCGTCCACCGAATTCTGCAATTTGGTGTCTCAAACACCAGACAGATATGAGGGCTATTGCTTCTGTTTGTGAATTATTATTTGACTGTGCTGACGATGTTTTTTATCACGGATGGTTTGAAAAAGGAAGGAATTTATTAGCAGATAGTAGAAGGGCAGAGAGTTTAAACGCTGCAGCAAGACAGCTAAGAGCTCTATCTACAAATGCCGAATCAAGGTCTCGCAGACAAAGTTTATTGTTTCCATTGAGCAAGGCAGCAGAATCTGGTAATGAAGCATCTGGGAAGCAAAATCTAGCCGAATGGGAAGTATTAGCTGTAGATTTACAAATACGAGATAGTATAAAGAGTGTCTTTTCAAAAGAATGGAAAAAAATTAGAGGGGCACCACGCCAATCATCAACCGGAGCAAGTGCCGATAGTTCACTCAAACAGAGAAGAGAGGCACGTGGATCCATGTCTCCTCGTCACTCTCATTCTTCACATTCTTTGGGCGATCTAATTCAACCAAATTCATCTCCTCGTCTACAATTTTCTCCCTTGACTCAACCCCACATGCACTCACCAACCAAATCTCCAAAATCAGGACCAAATACTACACAGCGTTTCTCGCATCAGCGAGATCAAAACTCTTTTAGTCAATCTCAGAATTCAAAGCAACACAAACATAATCCTCAGCAAAGAAGTAATAAGAAATTGTCACCACCTGATCACATAGACCCTTCTAACCAGGAAATACAGTCAGTCCCCATGACTCCAAAACCTCTATCTATTCAGTCTACATTTAGTACTACTCCTACCACACCCCCACTATCACCAAAATCTCCCAAATCAACAAAATCCTCCTCTTCTTCAGTGGCGTATGACCGTTTGCTTTCAACTGCACCTCAACTACCGATTATTCCAAGCATCAATAATTCAAATACTTTATCATTAAATAACGAAACTCGTCATCAAAGTCAACCAGCACCTCCACTCTCACCAACTCCATCTTCAACATCTCAGCACTCTCAGCGAGCATATCATCCAACAACATTGAGCACGATGTTTGGGTCCAATCGAGCTGCCGAGCGAAAACGAACATTAGCTGCATGTCGCGCTCTACGTGCACAAATAACGAGGTTCGAAGAATCATTTATATCTCTTCATGGTCGTCCTCCTAAGGGTGCAGCAGAGCGTGCTCCACTTGCAACAACATACGCCCAGTATAGAGAATGGAAAAGGGTGATAAGGGCTGATGCGGCTTGTAGAATTCAAGCATTATTTAGAGGATTTATTTTGAGAATACACGTGTTGAGTAGAGTAGGAAGAGACGATTTTTTCTCACGTTGGAGAGCAGTTATTATAAGGGTGCGTAAAAGAAACACATTTCCACCTCAGCTGACAATTCCTGTTGAAATTGATGAGGATGGGGTACGCGGCGAGAATAGCTCAGGAAGTTTTGGAATTGATGAAGATAGAGGGGACGGTGTGGAGGTGATGATTAGTCCTCGATCGGAGCAGCAAAAGCAATTTTCTCATTCCAGTAGGAGTAGTACTTCCTCGAGACGGAATGGAAGCTCTGCATTGCGAACTGAAAGCCGAAGAGGCTCGAGGTTATCCACGCCTTCTCATCAGCATCAGCCAAACCAAAATTCAAGCAACAATACCCAAACAATTGAGAAACTACTTACACCTGATTTAAGACCTATGAATACGGTGCCTTCAACAAATGCGACGTCCTCGAGAGGTAGTGAACAAGGTCACTCATCTACTAGATCGATAGAAAACATGTCTGTCTCCGAGCTTCATGCTGAAAAGCGAAGTTTGAAAAATCTTTTGAAGCAATATGATATGGAGTTTCACCGAAAGCACAAGCGCATGCCTGTTAAAATTGAAAAAGAGCCAATTCGTCATTTATACGAGAAATACAATTCTTTGAAGTCTCGTATCCAGATGTTGAATAGCAGCGACAACAACAATGATAATACTCCTTCAACCGCGATGAATACAAGTTCCGGTGGAATGCGACACTCGCGAACATCATCATCAAACTATAGTTCAAGTTCTGATATCAATCAAGAGGAACTTTCTGATCTATCTACTTCAGGATCTGGTCGTCATCGAGGACGAGGCATAAGTCTTTCCAACTCATCTGCCACTTCAAGTTTATCATCGGGCGCTCCAAGCGGTACTTCAACTTCAGATAGGCTGGAAGCTTTGAAAGGAGAAAAAGCGAGACTGCATCAGATGCTACGATCTTATGAAAGGGACTTTTTCAGAGAATACCAACGACAAGTGAGCAGTTTTTCTGACATTAGACCTGTTGCTAGTCAATACAGAAGATATAAAGAAATCAAAAAGTCGATTGCTGCTTTACAAGGAAGCAACATCAGTAGTCGATAGTGATTTAGAACTAAACTTTCAACAATGATATAATCAAAAAGGTTTAAAAATCAAAGCAATAGTTGTTTTTATTATCGTCAATATCATTAGTTTAAATCAACTGAAAAAGAGAATCAACAGATTTTTTTACATATAGATCAGATTGTGCAACTATTGTAGAATGTTACAATTCTGCTTCAATTTTAGATGTTACTTCTTGTGATCAAAATTACACAAGTTTCATCTATCATTTTCATTTCGTAAGCGATACGGCACCAAAGTAAAAAACAAAGACATCAGATATCATCGCACTTTATATTTGCAACAAGAATACAATGAAGCTTTGTGTTGATAGTCAATTATTCCAGAGTGATTTTACGGCATGAGCCATATTCTTGTGATGATGTGAGCAGATTGACAACAAAAGTAGTAAAATTTAAAATGCAAGTACGATGTATCCTACGTACTTATGCTACCCCTATAGCAGGTTAAATTTGTTGCCAACGCATTTTTCATTGTTCTTCTCAAAGTTTCTCGAAAGAGAGAGAGATGTATAATACTGCACCACCATTCAAAGAGGATAATTGATGAGCTGCTGTGTTGATCATAAATTGATATATATATTGGTGGTGAATTACTCAATCATAAACCATGTCGAATTGGAATTTATCTTCCTCAGAGGATGAAGGAAGTTTTGAAGAGGGCGATGATGATTCTCTCTCTTCACAATCAATTTCCGGTTCTATAGAACTACAAAATAATTGTCAAAAAACAAAATCAATCAAAAAATTGAGTCCACGTCAAGTGAATACGCAACCATTAAAAAATATGAATCAGATTAATCAGGTAAATGAAGACAACGATAGTGGCGATGACGAGTCTCTAGTAGATTGGGAAGATGGTGCATCCATAAGTTCATCTGAAGACGAGGTTGAAACAGAAAATGAAAATAATCCATTATCGAGGACGTCTCAAATTGAAAAAATGACCCTAAAACCTCTTGCTTTAGAAATCGATGACACCTTTCAAGATCCAACCAGTAACAGCTTTTCTTCCAAAAAACAAATGAAAAAAAGAAGCAGAAAAAAACTGACCAATTTGTCGGAGTCAACTGAGAGATTACTTCAAAATATACACAATACTCATTTGCTCACATTAGCGAGTCGAGCTTGCTTTATATCACAAGCATGTTCCAATGATGTACTGCTTCATATCGCTCATAGTCTCATTCCATCTACGCTAATGGATCAATTACAACCTACAAATAATATCGAAAATCGAAACTTAATTGTGCCCTCCGTAGATCAAGTTCGAATACTTTGTCAGTGGTATTTTCCATTTGTCAATGAAGCCTTTCAACGATATCGACAATATCGTCGACGAAATGTTGCCTTAGGCGCTCCTACGTTGAACAGACGAAGCCGATCATCTCGGAAACGCTCACGCCCTGAACCGACTTTAAAACATTCTTTCATTGGATATCACAAAGCAGAAATTTTAGAAGGAGAGGGAGGAGGGTGTACATCTACACAACGTCTTTTACTTCTGTGTCATGCTCTTGCGCCGCCTCATCCAGGTGATAATGAGCTTTCTAATTTTTTTACTGATTTAGAATATGAATTAGATTTTCACAATTTGCAATCCAATATAACAAAGGAGGAGATATTACAACTAATAACACCTCATGAAAAAACACAACTTTTGGTGTCTATTGCTAGATCCCTCGGATGGAGAATACGCTACGTTACTGCTATCCAACCGATATCTACTGAACTTACAGTGCATCACCCCCTACTTTCATTATCCTCATCGTTGGCTTCGAATTCTTTTTCGGCGCAAATGATTATTTCTATTTTTCGAAGTATATGTGCTCATTTTGATATACTCACAACAAAGAAGCAAAAGAAAACATCTAAGAGTGCCAAGCAACTTGTATCAACACAAGCTGCCCAGAATCAAGCCAAAAAAATAAAAGAGAAAAACCTTGAACAGAATAGTGAAGTAAACACATTTCATTCTTTGGCATGGGTGGAGTTTCTTTGCACTCCTTCTCATGAAACGAAAAGAAAATCTACATCAACGTCAGCATACGCTTCTCACCATAGTAATCCTCATAGGGCAGAATCTCAATGGATTCATATAGATCCACATAGATGTCTTTTTCATAAACCACTTCTAATGGAGTCATACTTACCATACAGTCCAGAAGAAGACGATGAGCAAAAAAATGTTCCAAAACATAAACTTCGGAAACATAAATATTCCTCAAAGGCAAAAAATTCAAATCAACGTCGCCGCCGTCGTAAACCTGTATCTTTTGTCCTCGGAGTTGAACATCCTTATCCATATAAGGAATCGATACAATCGTCTCAGAATACAGCATCCAGAAATGATAAAACTGCATCCATTATCCCTGCTCGCATCACAGATGTAACTCCTCGATACGCTAATATATGGTCACAAACCCTTCTAGCTCGTGGAACCAATGTCAAGTCTAAAAAGGAACGGAATGTAGCAACCACAGGAAATCAATTAAAATGTTCCAATAAATGGTGGAGTGATACCATAAAAAGACTCAATCGATTCTTTCGAGATTTGGAGGGGATACAAAAGGTAAATAAACGCCCTAAAAATAAATTGGAAAAGGTATTTAATGTTTCAGTATCTCGCATGGAAGTAGAAGTTGACGATTTGCATACAAGCAAAATCCAAAAATTTGGGTTTGAAAATGATTCAAAAAAAATATCGCCGAAACGGAAGAAAATGGTGGATGTAATTGCTATAGATGATGAATCTGACGAAAATATTGTAACAATAGACGATGAAAATATTAATGACTTGCATTCTTCTGATGAAGAAGTTCCAGACACTGAGATTAATGAACCACTGCCAACTTCCATGAAAGCCTTCAATAATCACCCATTATATGCATTATCATCCCAATTGAATCGAAAGGAAGTGTTATCCCCAACGGCAAGTAAAAATATTTGTGGTATATTCAAAGGAGAAATTGTTTATCGAAGACGTGATGTTAGTACTGCTAGAACTGCCAAAAAGTGGCTTTATGAAGGTAGAAAAGTAAAAGAGGATGAATTCAGAAAACCAATTAAAAAGATAAAACGAAGGGCTGTAAATGGAAAGGGAAGATTCAAAGCGTTATCTTCTTATGGTGTTGCCGAAAAAAATCAAAAAGAGCTTCTAAACGTGGATGAAAACGGGAAATTGAAGGAAGACGACGGTATGGACCATTTATACGGAAAATGGCAGACTCACTCATGGACACCGCCCTATATTGTTCCGAATGAACCCTTGCCAGTAAATGAGCATAACAATATTGAAAAGGCGTTATTAAATCCAGGACTAGTTCATTTACCACAACCACATATGTCAAAAGTTGCCAGAAAGCTTGGGATTCCCTACGCCCCATGTTTATTAGGATTCGAAGGACATCATGGCAATAGAACACCTAAGATACAGGGCATTGTGGTACATGAGCCAAACGCAATGATATTACGAGAGGCGTTCGTAGAATGGGAAAGCGGATTGATAGAAAGAGAGGCTGAAAATAGAAGACGGGATATCTTATGGAGATGGGCTCGATTGACAAGAGGGTTATTGACTCGAGATAGACTAGACCGAGAATATGGAGACGGTAAATAATGTATATATATCTCGTGACTAAACAGTTAACACTTGAAGTGTTAATTTTGTGGACATGCAGTATGTTGATGAATAAAGAATTCAGGTATAGTTCAGTTTGGTTATGAATAAAGTATCACTTATTCTTTGGCATCATTTTACATCCTGTTTCTTTTATATTGCTTTTTGTGAATTATGGAGAATGAGAAACTGTATAGATCTATCAATGAAGATTTTTCAGTGATTTTAGCTTTGTTTTATATCATCGCAATTGACCTCTCTTTTTTCTTTGCTACCGTCGAAGTTGTAGTAACGATATATTGAAAATTCTAACATAAGCTGAACAGTGCAAACAACATGCAAATCAAAATGGTTTGATTTCATAATAATAATAGTAAGTTGTTGTTGTTAGTATGTTATAGTTTTTAACGTGTTATTACGGGAATCACTCTTAGGTGTATAGCCAGTCTTCACGCCCTACAAATAAACGATTAAGACAGCTTTAGGTTTGGGACTCAAATGAATGGGGAGCATACTTCTGTAGCCCTCTCTCTCTCCAGAAAAAGAAAGAAACTAGAGGATTGATCATCTCCTATATTCTAAAAAATCAATCCCCACGTTTATTCATGGATAAGAAACGTCATAATTTTTCTCTTTCCTATGGCGTTACTTTAACGCAAAAATTCCTCGGACCCTAAGTAATGATTTATTTAGAATGAATTTATGATCTACGTACGTACATTCATATTGAACTAAATTTTTTTTGAATTAATTAGTTTTCTCAAGTCGGATGTCACATTATTATGTGAACGAAAAGCAACAAACAAACATCCCAAAAGCAACAGAACAACATTCCAAAGTAAACAAAGGACAAGCTAGTTGAGAACAAAGAGAAATTAGAACTTTATATTTGGTTACAAGCTTGAGCCATGTTCCGAATCAAACAAGGAGCTCAGATTGCAAGGAAAATGATCAAGTATGGAGCTATACCAGTTTTTTTTTTCTTCTTTTTTGAAATATATGTATACAACAGTATGCTAATAAATCAGTTGACAATGAGTCAGTTGGAAAATGATTTTGATGTAATGCACATTATTGATTCCGAACTGGAGATAGAGCATGCTATAACTAAAGCATCTGTGGACCTTCAAGATAGCAACTCGGACTTCCCATATAGTATTGAAGATCCTAAGGCAATTGTTAAAGTGAACGATGTTCACAATATTGAATCAACTGTTGAAAAAAGACACCACATAAACAAAGAAAAATTTATAGAAGGCATTTGGAAAGGAAGAAATTTTGGTGGAAAAAGAGTTGATCCACATTCTCAAAAAATTCACATTGTTGTATCATACTGCCTTCATGATATGAAGTGGATCACAAACTTAATACATGGCTATAATATCTCGAGTATCAATATCATCAGTAAATGTGGCCGTCCAGTTCAAAATGCTCCTCCTAATAGTAAAGTCATTTTGTTACCAAATGTGGGAAGAAATGATCACTCGTTTATTTACTATATCAGATCTATTTTGGACTCTGAAATTATCAAAACCAAATCAGACCCTGATAACACTATAGTAGTATTTTTGAAGGACAATCAACATGCCGGACATTGGAAATCAAATTTTAATGATATGATGAGTCTTGCAGCATCAGAACAAGGATTCGGATGCGCAAAACTTCCATATATCCCATACAAAAAACCAGATGAAAAACAATATTCCGCATACCATGAAACGTCCGTTTTGCTAAACTTTACACTAGGAGGATATAAACACGGAGAACGTGATGTAGAAGGAACTGTTGAGGCGCAATTTCAATCACGCTTTCTTAATTTAGGGCATTTTTTGAGTACGTTACAGATGAAACCAGTGGACGAATTTGTTATGGTTTGCTATGGAGGTATTTTTGCAGCATCACTACAAAAGATTCGTAAAATTCATCAAAGTGCCTGGAAAAGACTTGGAGATGAGTTGATCAGAGGAGATAATATTGAGGAAGGTCATTTTATGGAGCGCACATGGGCAATACTTTTATCAACTCCATTGACTAAGTCCGAAGTTAAAAATATCAAAAAATACTTGTACAGACACTATCCTGTGGATACAAATCATTGCTGTTTCAACGGTGCACTTATACACTCTCCACTGCAAGATGATGAGTCGTTATGGAAAGGTCGATATCTTGAAGGAGGAAAAAATGATAAAGTGGCACAAAACATTCATATTGTTATTTCTCATTGCTCTCATGATATGAAGTGGATTACTGACTTGATTAATGGATATGACATCACCAGTATTAATGTCATAAGCAAATGCAATAATACAGCTCTTAATGCTCCTCCTGATAGCATAATCCTTGATCAAAATTTCATTCTAAACTATGGCCAATCATACGCTTACTACATCACAACCCTTCTGGACTCTATAATGGTTGAAACCAAATCAGACATAGATAGCTCCATTGTGGTATTTTTGAAGGACGATGGCAAACACTTACAATCAAGCACATTTGATGATATGTTGCGATTAGCATCATCGAAACAAGGGTTTGGATGTGGACTCATTCCTCACAAGGACGAGAAGTTCCAATATTCGGCTTATCATGATTCTTCTGTTTTGCGTGAATTCCAAATGACTGATGACATAAGAATACGCAGTACTAGCAGTAGCAATAGGTATCAGAATGAAAACCAAAATAGGAAGCACAACTATCCATTTCGATCACGAGCAGAAAACTTGGGAGGAATGTGGAGATTATATGGTTTTAATCCAAAGAAAAAAGTAGTACAAGTGTGTTATGGAGGTATATTTGCAGCTTCTGTATCAAGCATAAAGAAATTCGATTGGATAGTGTGGAAAAAACTTGAAGCTATGTTGAGTAGAGGGGAAGATATTGAGGAAAATTATTTTATGGAACGAACTTGGGGACTCATGCTGTCAACTCCAGTGAGTAGTTTCAGTTCGAATCTTTTAATTAGAGATGCTAACTCAGTAGAAAGGTTAGGTGAATTCAAAGGATCACTACAAAAGAATATCACCACTTTCCTATTTGATGATGAAATAGATTCCAATGCAGTGATCTTGAATGCCTCATTTCCACAAACTCTCAACTTCGATGCAATTACTTCCACAAAAAGTGGTTCCAGGTCATCCAAAAATCTTGTCTATCTTACAACTCATCTGAGCTCCTATCACGCAAAGTTTTTGAAGTTCTGTTGGCCAGCAGCGTTACAAAACTCACAACTGCTCAATTCTTCAGATATAATGGTGTTCGCTACAATAGACACTAAAAACATATCAAATGCCATTGAAGGTATTGATCTGTTAAAGACCACATTCATCAATCAAAACCTTACAATTCAGTTGTTTGAAAATGAAGGCAAACAAAAAGGAGCAATACATGCAATGAGAGCAGCACCAAGGAATCATTACTTTGATAGGTATGAGTGGGTGATTCGTTTAAATCCAGATGTAATCATTCAAGACGACTCATGGATGTTAGATACGATGCGAAATGATCCTGGTGCATCCTTATTGTATGTGCGATGCAAGAACGATTTCAATACTGATTTTTTTATTTTGAAGGTTTCAAACATAAATAAAAACATTTTTCTTCAAGATCCTGGAAAGTCTATTTCATCAAGTACAAGGAAAGGTGAATTTGCCGAACATCTATTTACAGAACAAATGAAAAATAATATGAACGAGGACGAGTTCAGGCAAATACCTGATGTAGTCACAAGAAAGGGCGTTTGTCGTGTTATTGGGGATCCAAAATTACCAGCCGATTATGTATTCCCTGTAGTGCACTACCATAGAGAATATGAATATTTTGTTGATACTGATAAATGCCCCTCAAGATTTATGAATTATAGTGATTATATACCAACACAAGATATTGATTCATTCTGGAAAGGTAGATATCTTGAAGGAGAAAAAAATGATAAAGTGGCACAAAACATTCATATTATTATTTCTCATTGCTCTCATGATATGAAGTGGATTACTGACTTGATTAATGGATATGACATCACCAGTATTAATGTCATAAGCAAATGCAATAATACAGCTCTTAATGCTCCTCCTGATAGCATAATCCTTGATCAAAATTTCATTCTAAACTATGGCCAATCATACGCTTACTACATCACAACCCTTCTGGACTCTATAATGGTTGAAACCAAATCAGACATAGATAGCTCCATTGTGGTATTTTTGAAGGACGATGGCAAACACTTACAATCAAGCACATTTGATGATATGTTGCGATTAGCATCATCGAAACAAGGGTTTGGATGTGGACTCATTCCTCACGAGGACGAGAAGTTCCAATATTCGGCTTATCACGATTCTTCTGTTTTGCGTGAATTCCAAATGACTGATGACATAAGAATACGCAGTACTAGCAGTAGCAATAGGTACCAGAATGAGAACCAAAATAGGAAGCACAACTATCCCTTTCGATCACGAGCAGAAAACTTGGGAGGAATGTGGAGATTATATAGTTTCAATCCAAAGGAAAAAGTAGTACAGGTGTGTTATGGAGGTATATTTGCAGCTTCTGTATCAAGCATAAAGAAATTCGATTGGATAGTGTGGAAAAAGCTTGAAGCTATGTTGAGTAGAGGGGAAGATATTGAGGAAAATTATTTTATGGAACGAACTTGGGGACTCATGCTGTCAACTCCAGTGAGTAGTTTGAGATCGAATCTTTTAATTAGAAATGCTAACTCAGTAGAAAGGTTAGGTGAATTCAAAGGATCACTACAAAAGAATATCACCACTTTCCTATTTCATGAAGAAATATGATTCCGGAGTTATGATATGAATCAATATTCATGCAAGCGGTACCAAATCGTTCAACATACAAATGAATTATATGAATCGATTCGATTATCTTAATGATTTATACTTGGGCCATTTTTTTTAATTATGAGCCGTTTTACCTTAGAATTTAAGCGGAACTAAAGTGTCATTTTTTGCTTTGTTAGTAATGGACATTCTTCCCATGATCATTGACTTTTGGAAAATAGCAAGCGTCCTCAATAATGGAATAATATTTTGATGGACGAGATAGATAGCTTGAAAAAACAATCTGCGGACAGAGTATTGCAAAGGCTGATAAAGAAAAAACGATCTCTTTTATGGAGCATCATGTATCCAACCCAAATCTCTCTTGGTCACTGTTTATTCAGATCTAGCTTGATCTTGGTGTCACATGGGCCAAAAACGACTTGATTATGTCATAGCTCAATCCTCTAACACAACCGTTCAAGCGATTTGGATGCCCTATCAAAAAATTCAAAGGTAGAAAGTTTTGGGGCCTATAATGAACGACATTGGGATGGAAGTGGATGGACAAAAAATGTATAACATCAAGGTAACAAATGATGGTCATGGTGTTGATTTTCATTGTTGGAAATGGTTGCCGATAACGTCGAAAGTACATCCATTGATGGAGTTTTTTCAAGAACAAAGAAGTGCTTATATGGATACTAGTGAATGTAATTCAATTTTGTTCCAATCCATTGCAACAGTCACAATCGAACATAGACACATTTTCTGGATCAAATTGTAAAAATTGGTTACCAGCAGTTTTAGTATTCATAGGTCCTACCATCTTAATTCAAATGATGATGGTAAATATATTGAGTATTATCGTTGCTTTTTCCCAAATCTATGTCATATGAAATCAAGATAATGTATCATTCTGCATTGATCAACTGATATAATCAAATCCAAAATAATTGAGTTTTCCTGTTTAATCTGCTAATGATTATCACTAAAACACCGTTTCTACTTTTGCATGATTCCTTCTGCCCAATGATTACCTTCTTAGACCTCGAAAAGGTGAGGAGAAACTTTTGAAATCCGTCACAAATTCATTCCACGTGTAACGTGTTCAGCGTAAAAAAAGTGTTCTACAGCTTTGTGACAGGAAAGCTGCTGAAACCCACCACCCACAAATTATTATCATTTGATGGAACGAAACGAACAAGAAATTCATCTTGGCACCCACAACAGTCTTCCCCCAGTCAATCATACATATGTCCAACATAAAACCCATCTTTTCCACAGACGAGTCTGGAACAACTTCCTTTGCCGATGAATTCAAGGACAAAGTGCACTCCTTACATGAACATTTCGATGTCGATTCTGACAAGTATTTAAATTTTACCGAATTACGAAGTTTGCAACTTGCCACTTCCGGGTCAGATTTGACCAAAGAAACCTATGTTATGATTTGTCGTGCTTTGGATTGTCATCCACAAAATGGTATATCCATCGATGCTTTGAGATTAACGTATGCGGCAGAGGGTACGAATGTCGAAAATGATTATCGAAAAGTGTTTGCACCACCAAAGGGGGAGGATGATACACAAACGACAAGGAAGGTTGTACAGAAGGACGAAACAGAAGAGGAAGTCATTGAGATTGGAGATGATGGTTTTGATATTTCACCTGGTTCGAAGTTGAATCAATGAATCCTTCACCATTTTTAGGAACAGAAACGAAGCGTGGTGTCAATCCTTGACTGCACACCTCTTCCAGCGAGTGTTGAATCTTCGTGGGTTGATTTCACTTAGATGACATACTTTTATATGATGTTGTCTCCGCAATTGATTTTCATGAACGAAATACTGCCATAAAATGATCATAGTGCACAGACGAAGATGAAGGTATCATATGAAGCTAAGACATTGTGGTTGTTTTCGTGATACCTTGTATTTGTTTCTACGGATACATAATTCATGATTATTTTATTGATTACGATTTTGCCAACGTTTCCCCATTTCGACTGCACCTGCTAATAAACTAAAAGTTGTATATATCACAAGAAACCACTTTCCAGCCAAAGTTGCCATTAATTTCACCTTTATTATAATACCACACATTGCAAATTAACAAAAATACCAAAATGAGATTAGGAATCGAATTTATTTTGTATGCGAACCACCATCTCTTTCAAACCTGCTAGCACACTTATACCGAAATATACCACAACAATAAATTTACCTACCTCATTTTCATGTTCATTGTTATTCACTGCTATACTTGAGCTAGAAGAATCCAACTTGGTCCATTTATTTCCATCATTCCAACGAATCCCATCTATACCACCTCCCGTCATCCCCTTTTGGACCACCACACTTTTACTTTCCCAAACACCTTCATGAATTCCATCACCCGCACTAATAACCTCTCCATTTCGAATAATCAATCCATCAAATTCTCCCTTCCGTGATCCATATTGAACCTGTTCTTCCTTGCTACATCCACGAAGGACAGTGTCATCTTTGGGTCCCACAGCCGTACCCCAATAATGAAAGGATTGACTATCTGGATTGACGGAAATATGCCGTTCGCAATAGGGATGAAAGGGATCGGCATAATCGCCGTTCATAATGGCAGGATCCATGGCGTTACTGGGTGCAGTGGAGGCACTTAGGAAGAGAAGGAACGTGGCAATGTGTGTGGTGAGGGATTTGGTGGGAGGTGGCTCATTTGAGAAAGGGGTAGAATAGAGGGGTGATGGTGTTTGAAGTGTTTGAAGTGATGGAATGGGTTGAGGTGTTAGAAAGGCATTGGAGAACGATACCAAAAGGCTCGAAATGAATATAGTAGTGTGGAGCTTCATTTTGACCTTCCATGCAATGTGTTATCACAGGTTTCTTCTCTTATTTTTTTGGTTTCAATTGACTCATCAGTCTTATCTTACGTCACGTTTTGATCTTGTGCCTAATTTGTGTCATGATCCATAACAAAAATTTCAACAAAAAGAAATAATCCAATAAATAACATAAATGAATAAATACAATTTATCAAGGATCACGATCATTTTCGTATTATTATGCTCCATATTTTAATCAGCAGCATTGATCAAATGTCAAACTCATTCCATTATTTCATATTCTTCCTACTTGTAACTCTCATTTCATCTTCATTTTCATTTCAAGATCTCAACTTGATCTCACTTGATTCCACTACAAGATCTATCTGCCCCTTCATGCTCCCAGTGTTCTCCACCCATACAAAAATAACAAACTCCGTTCTTCTGTCTCATCGAATATCCATCATGGCCAAATCATCCCGAAAACGCCCTCACACACTCATGGCCAACATGAACACTCACACAGAAAGCAGCAATAATAATGATAAAAAAAACAATGTTAGTAGAAGAACTCAGTCCTTTGGAGCCAGCTACGTTGGAAATCTACATCTCCCATCCCATTATGATACTAACACAAGCTTCACCACTCTCTCTACCACCACAACATCAAATCAAATTCATACTCTCATATTAGGAACTCATCCTTCTATAACCTCTCTGTCGAAGGAAGAGTATTTTGGACACGCTCAAAATGCGTTATGGTGGATCACGGGTGATTGTCTTGGATTTTGTCGCGCTATGCCCAAATCTCCTAAAACACAAAAACCTTACAAATTTGCATCGGAATTGCGATATACTCATCACGTCCTATCCTATCCTCAACAATTAGAAACGCTCACCAATCATGGCTTCGCGATATGGGATCTGATTCAAAGTTGTGAACGAAAAGGCAGTCTCGATGTGGATATCCAAAAGGAGACTCCTAATTTGATTCAGGAGTTTTGTACCGAATTTCCTACGATCCAACGGATCGTGTTTGCCAATGGATTGAAACAGTGTCAATTGTTTACGAAACATTTCTCATCTTGGTGGGAGGATGATTCGATGGAGACTCCTCTTCTTGTTCCTGCCAAGGATGACTTATCGAAAAAAGCCTTTGGAAAACGATATAGTCAACGATTGGAAAATGATCCTAAGGATCAGGAAGAACGTAGAATTATTGAATGTGTATGTATGGTAGGTGTTTCGCCTGCCAATGCTCGGTTGACTTATAAAGAAAAAAGAGATTATTGGGAACAACATTGTTTTACACCTGGATTATTAGATCAAGAGAGATTCAATCCCATAAAATGAATGGATTGAATGGAAATGCAGTTAATTTTGACTAATTTTAAAATGAATCATTCCTTGATAAATGGTACTTCATATCTTGACTATTCTGATAGCAAAAAAGAGCAATTACAATTAATTTTCTTTTTCTCATGTTTAAAAGAAATTCTGCTCCTTTCGTCAACCTGAAAAGAACTGGAGCTATATTTTTTAACATTGATGAAGATAAAGCAGTTCCATTTCGTATTTACGTAGTTATTTTAAAATTACTATTTTTAGACACGTGGAGTAAAGCCACAGGTTTCGATCGAAGAATATCTATAATTAATGCAAGCATTGGTATCGCAAAATTTTCAGGAGTTTTTGCTACGTTTAATCTTCGTCATACACGAGTAATTACTTGGAACTCCGTGGACACCAATTCAAGGGAAAAAAAAAACGAAGTTCTTTGCTATTCATTTTGCTACCCGACAGTAAGAACCCGTCTCAGCAATTCCTTTCACACGAACACCTTGAGAATAAGTGAAAAGCAATACCTGTACCGCCCCAATTATATTCAAAATCGCATTAAAGAGAAGCTTCTGTAGGGTAGTTTTTTCTTTTACACACTTTTAGGAGCTTCGGCCAACTTGGTTATTTATTATGGAGGTAAGTAAAAAGACAGAACAAAAGTAATTCATGAGTCAAGTATTCTGATTATAATTTCACAAATGACTAACTTATGGAAATTCTAATTTTACTCTATTTTCTTGTCTTGATATAGGCAAACAAAGACTCAGCTGAACAATGCCGTGACAAGGGAGCAGAAGCTCTCCGAAACAAACGATATAGTCGAGCTGTAAAACTGTTAAAAATGTCATTGAATTTGTATCCTCTTCCTGGAGTAAAAGCACTATTGTCCCAAGCAGAACGAAAGGTAGCAGAGGAATCAAATCCATCCACATCATCTGCAAGTGCACAAGCCGCCCAACGGAGTACGTCTACATCTTCTACAACTAGTTCAGCTTCCGCCAAAACAAATACCAACGAAAGTAATGGACGAAGCTACACTCCAGAGCAAGTTAAAATAGTTCAGGAGATCTTAAAGTCAAAAAATAACACATCATCAGGACCTAAGCCTCACTACAAAGTGTTAGGTGTTCCTGAAAATGCTACGGAAACGCAACTCAAAAAAGCTTATCGTAAACTAGCAATTAAAATTCACCCAGATAAAAACTCTGCACCGCAAAGTGATGAAGCATTTAAAGCTGTTGGACTAGCCTATGCAACTTTATCTGATCCAGAAAAAAGGCAGATTTATGATCGTTTTGGTGAAGAAGATCCAGATCAGCGTGGCGGAGGTGCAGCAGCCAATCCATTTAGAGGAGCTGGTTTCCGTGGAAGGCGTGGAGAACCATCTCCAGAAGATATTTTCAACATGTTCTTTGGACCTGGAGGTATGCCTGGAGGTATGGGTGGAATGGGAGGTCCTGGATTTAGGATGTATACAAATGGAAATGGGTTTCAATTTCACAACATGAGAGATCCAAGGAGACAACGACAAGGACAACAACAACAACAACAACAACAACAGCAACAAAATGTCAATCCGATGCAGCAACTCTTACAATTTTTACCTATAATTATGATTATGGTCTTGTCCTTCCTGAATTTTGATGCTGATCCGACATCGTCAACAACTTCTCAATACTTTAGTCTCACGCGCACACACTTACAGCCAAACGAATTGAAAACAAGGTTTGCAACAGTCAAAGATATTCCATTCTATGTTTCCGACAAATTTATGCGTACCTATAATCGTGATAGATATCAATTAGCACAAGTGGAACGTATGGTGGAAAAGAAATACCAAACTTATCTTCGGGATGAATGTCAAAAACAACACACCTACAAGTCTAGGTTGGAGCAAAATGCAATGTATAAAAAGGGACTGTCTGAACAAGATCGACAACGGGAGCTACATAAGGCGAAATATTTTCAGCTATCTAGATGTGAGGAATTAAAGGATTTGTTTGGTTTGTAAAGTAAAAAAGAAATGCATAATGGGATTAGATTTCTGGATTAATTATATAAATCATTTTTAGAATGTAAAGTATTTTTTCTTGAAAATTATTTACATTGAAACTTGGAGTTGTAATCTATATCAACATCAGACCACAGACTAATTGACGCATTTGTCTCTTCCAATAGAATATATTTACTGTTCTTAAATTTTATAAAGAATCCTGCTGTCACAAAGATCTATTTGATGAGCAATCTTGTTGCGATTGCGGCGAATAATGGAACACTAACATTATCATTCCCCAATGGCAATAATTCCACAATAGCTGACAGGAAACACAACAAGGATATTCGAGCACACAGTGTAGATATCCCCATTTTAGGAAGATGAAATAGTGAATTTGTATATATCATCAAAGAAGTAATACCAATACAGGCAACAGTCGAAAAAAAGAAAAATGCCATTGTCCCTGCAATAGATTTATCCTTGCAAAATTGGAAAGGCCATTTATTGTTTTTTCCAAATCTTCTACCAATCAAGTCTGAAGACTTGAAATAAAATATAAATGAATGATAAGGGAGGAAGGACCTAAAATGATATAGAGATGAGTCAAAATAAATAAAAGACTTACACCATCTCCTGCTGCCATAATGGTAATAGCAAGAATTCCAATCAAATTAGTCCTCCAAAACAGTATCGTGCCAAGAAAAACATTTAATCCATAAAGAAAAGGACCACCAATAGCTTCTTTAGCATCTCCACTTCTAGAAACAGCATTTGCTAATTCGGACTCTTCCCCCAAATCGAGATCATTTTTATCAGCCTCGGATTTTGTAGATCCAGCCATCCATAAACGACAATTAAATACAATCATAATGGCACCTGCAAAAAAACGACTCTGGGGAGTATTCGAAAAAAGGGGCCAACATGATAAAAAAAAGGGTGCTGAAAAGGAATGAATGATTTTTCGTGTATCACGAGATGATAGTATATTTCGTTTTGCGGCTAGGGAACAAACTTTGACAAAGATGGATGCTGCCAAAAATGTTACAATGCAAGCTAATTGATCTCTTTGTATAGCATTAATAGGATATTGTATGTTGCTTCTTTGGAATCGAATGTCGGGTAACCAATTCCGATAGGCTAGGACTGACACAACCGAAAATACATATTGTGCAATTAACAAAGAATATCCTTTCGATTGATGTGCTTTAGTTGAACCCTGAAGAGTATTGCTTTGTGAGAGATTAAGTGCCGTTTGCGTAGTTTTTGTATGTGGGAGAGAAGAAGATGGATTGGTTTTCATGGAAGGAACAAGTTGTTTGGAAGGTATACAAGATCCAATTGAGAGCAATGATGCTGAAGGGTTTGGTAATAATAAGAAGACTAGATAAAATGAGATTGATCGGTATCTCTTCCATGTTTTCGATAATAATGTCTGCATGATGTTTGGTTTATATTTCTTATTGCTGTCTGGATTGAGCAATAAAATTGTTCCTGTTGTTTTACAGGTATTATTAGTGACACCATGTGACAAAAAATAAAATCTTTGAAGTCGAGTATAATACGTGCATCAATTTACATATTATAATCGTGTAGGATGCTACATGATGATTGAAGTTGATGTCAAATCTTCTTTTAACAAGGAGGCATCTTCGAGAAAAAGGTGGATAGTAGTCAAATAGTGAAATCAAACCATTGGCTACCCTTAAAACGACCTGAAAAAATGCTGCAACTTAAATGGAATAAAGTGATCACCCTTGTATTCATTCTGTTCCATCAAACAAGAAGCTTGACTCCTCCCAGTAAACTAAGTTCCTCCATCCAATTTTCCTCTTCCCTATACAATAATGCCTTGACACAATCTTTCACCACCCGATCCAAATCCAAAACTCAACTTTCCATGGCCCAAGTGAGTCAAAAAGAAGCACAGTCAGGAATTGACAAAATCGTACGAGCACTCCGTCAAAACTCCTCCGCCAAAACTGAATTAGGCAACCTCGTGAAGGTGACAAATATATTAGGGTATGGAAGCCCTCAAGCGGGTACATTGGCCGTCCGATTCAATGCACAATTTCAAAAGGGAGGTATGGGACGGTCTTCTATACCACTTCCATTTGGATTAGGACAAACCAATGTTAGTGAAGGTAGAGGAACGATGGTGGGTCAAGTGAAAGCATCTTTAGATTCAAAAACGGGCAAAATTAAATCTTGTTCGGTTTTTCGGGATTTAGGATATGGCCGAGCTTTTAATCTAAAAGTGTGAATAACAATTGAGCTAAACATCATTATGGTTTTGAGAGGAATTGGTTCATGTTGATCATGATAAAATAAAGGTTTTTATCATCCTAAAAAAACAAAGAGCAAAATTACTGTTGAACCAGGTGTACAAAAATACTTTACAGGATATACTTTTTGATTATTTGTATCATATTTTGATTAATTGCACAAAATGATAACATATGATGTTAGTCTTTTGATAATTTTCAATAAATTAAGAGTGGAAATGGACATTTCCTGTCTGCTCCTTCCCTTCCTATTTATAAATCAGGTGTACGACGGCGAGTTCCACCTTCCCCTCCACCACTTATTTTAGGTACCCTCCTCTGTGGTTTTCTTGGGGGTGGTTGTCTAGCCGCACCTAACTCAAAAATTTTTGGTAAGTTATGAAAAGAAATACCATTTATGGACAACTGATATAAAGGTGCATTTCTTGGTCTTTCTTTTTTATTGAGATACACTATAATAAATATTGGTTTTCCTTCCAAATAATCTCTGTATTCAATATTTTCTTCATTGTTGGGTGTATTCGAAACTACCTCCCCATCAATCAAAATAGCACTTTCTTAAACGTGAATATATATATATATATACATTTGGAAACAATATTACATTATCAATTCATTCACTTACTTTTTCCCGGATAGTACACTCAGAGATAACACAATTTCATGTTCTTCTCCTCTACAAGCAGCACCTACTTTCCCTGCCTCAACTGCTGCATGATTACTGAATCCAACCACCCTATATTCATTACGGAACGAGTAAACAATCGTTTCCGTTAATCTTTGTTGCATATCATGAATATATGCGAAACCATATAGAACACTCATCCTTACCACCGGATATATCGCTTGGAAGCTTTCACACGTTTTCCTCCGTCTGCTGTTGCGAAATCTACCTGATAGGGTGTATCAAGAGGATTATACATGTAGTTTTCAGTACCATGTACATGGTGAGTTGTCACAGATGATAAGTTTCTAAGAGCCATACTATTGTTTCAGATATTGGAGGTTTATTTCTGCTTGGAGATAGATTGGTAAAGGAGATGGTGTTGGTCTTGTTTTATATCAACAATATTAGGATAAACTTTATCAAGTCTAGATCTGCATTTTTTGTATAGGTCTCAATTCGTGACTTAATTTGAACCTAGCTTCTAGAGAAGTCATCAAAAAGAATAATTCCAATGCGCTCTTTGTAATTACGTAAACACCACGTATTATGATCGGTTGTGGTCCCCCCTAAAAGGGCGAGGCCAGTGCCCATCGTTCTGAAATGCTTATATTACTGAATTGCCGTAAAATTTATTCGAGATAGTGGCCCATATCCCTATTTTTATATCGAGGATGAGCAGATGAGGAAAAAAGGACGTTTGAAAGCAAATAGGATTGATCAGTTCTCACTTCTTCTTAAAATCAACCATAACAACATTCACAGATCAAAATCTATTTACCAATACACAATAATAGTATCCTTTGAGATGCAAAAACATGAAAATCATAGAACACACTCATAACACAAAATTTACATATTCTCCAATGCTGCAACGTTTCTACTATATTCTCCCACCTACTATGTTACATTCTATTGCACTGCACATTATATTCTCTATGGATTTCCTAACATGTACTAGGTTTATGAGTGTTATGAAAGTAGTGACTATCCTCTAGTGTCATATTCTTTTTCACGAGTGTCAAAAAAATGAAACACTTCATGTCATCTTGGAAACTTAGTTTCATTTCGAATCAACTGACAAACAAGAAAAAAATGGAAAAATTCGTATGTTACTTCTTGCTGTTAGTCACCTTTTTCATTTTTATGAATATCGGGCAATTGGCATCATAACTTCTCTCAAGAAACACATTAAAAAAAATGTAAAAATAAAAATGCCTCCAATTTGCTCTAATGTGAATCATTCCCATGTTTGTCATCTTGGGCCCCCATAATATCCGCTATAAATCCACTTCTTGCCAAAACGGCCCATTCATTTTCACGTGCCACTTCCTCTAATTGATCAGCCTCCCATTCCCCATCCACTGGATTTCGTATCCCAAACATTGGTCGAACTTCTTCCGCACTCTTTCCGACAATCCGTCGAACAACTCCTAAGCAACATAATTGCAATAAGGGTTTTATATCTAAAAAATTGGCAGCACCTACCATCTGTAAGACTAATTTCCATTCCATATCTTGAACAAAATTGGCATACCAATCCTGGACTAACTCCTTGAGATCCGAACTTCGAAAAGGAAGTTGGAGCGTTTTCATGGGTTCGCAATGAGTATGATAGGTGCAAAACTCGATTACCTTCGATAATGCTTCGGAGGATATTCTGGGCGTCTCCATGTATATAGATTGATTGGATTCTTCATCATGATCATGGTGATCGTCATTATGGTTCTGCTGTGGAGGTGGATGTTCTTGTTGATTCAATAATTCGAGAAGGACATTGGAGAGTTTGGCAGCGGCAAATGGGATTTGAAATAGATCTCCTTCCTTGCTGGTAAGGTTGACGATGGGTCCACCTTCTCCATTGTTGCTGCTTGTGGAGGTATTAGTTTCCTTTGTGGACATGACACATGGGATTAATGTCAAAGAAAGGATGCGGGTGTCGGAAGGAAGGAACGGCTCCAGATCATAACCCTAACCCTAACCCTACCCCTACCCCGAATAGTCATATTTGTCTTGACGTCCTAATTAATTTATATTGGAAAATTAGCCGACTAGGAAGGAGGATCCACAGCAGAGTGAGTCATGTGAAAAAGAAGGCGAAACTTCCTCCCGATGAATATTCCTATGAGCGATAGGTTGCCCGCATACTTGATGGATTTAATTAAGATCGTCAAGGTGGTACGTCTATGTATTATTCGAATAAGGAACAACTTCTGGGAGTGGGTCTTGGAAAGATGAAAGTTCAACTAACTAACGTACGATAGACCACTCATACCTATAGCAATATCTACGTGGAACGAAGCAATACGCCTCACCCTCTAGAATAACGTCTAACTTAGAAAGAAGAATCCTATGGAAGACAAAGTGTGACAAAGATTATATACCGATGCACATGGATCACTAAAATCCATATAGGAGTACGTACCTGAAAGGCAAGCTTCGAGAAAACACTGAAACTTCTTCTGTCAGAGTGGAAGTTTGGAATTCTACTTAGTCCGTGCGAATTGATTCTACCAATAGTGTTCTATCACCGTCAAAGATTACTTAGAGAGAGAATTTGGGGTGATTCCTTAATTAGAGAGCCTACGTGGATAAAACCATACCCTACGACTCTCCCGGAATGAAAATACAATGGTTTGCATCATGATGCAGTCTTCGGGAACCTTTTTCTTCCTCTAAGGAATTTCATTCGATAGCGACGAAATTCGTGTTCAACGGAGAATTTACGGTGGACAAGTGTCTAAATAAGTATTTAAGTATTGATAGATACTTAGATCCCGAATGGATCGACAAAGTATCAGACTATACAGGAGGGCAGTAGATCCATTCAACTGCAATGTCATCTCCGAAATGGTATCTTTTACTAAGGACATGTATATAATATCCATTAATTTTCTAATTAGTTCGTAAAATTTTGCAATTTCTTCGAATCCTATAGAGATGAATGATTATATACTTCTCTCCCACTCTATATATCAAAATTATTATCTAGAGATTATTTAGTGAGCACATTACGACTGTATAATAGATTACAGTCCAATCCATCTCTAGAGAATCTCTCCATTCATCTATTTCATCGATTGATTGATTGATTGATTGGATTGAAGCTATACTCTCTATATATTCATATACATTGATTCGAGTTTCCCAACTCCAAGGTGGTGCAATAGAACCATTTGAAGCCATTGCTGATAACCAGAGGAACGTGAACGTGACCCAATTGAATAGAATAGAAAATAGAAAATGTCACAAGCGGAATTTGATAGTTGTGGAGCCATTGCCCCGTTTATGGGATTCATGGGAGTTGCTGCCTCCATGATTTTCGCGAGTAAGTACAATACCCTCTCAATGATGTTTCTAATCTCATGTCAATAAAGGAATGTATGATAATGCTAATCTTATAGAATTGAATTGACTTGAAATGAATTGAATTATCATTCATTAGATGTGGGAGCAGCCCATGGGACAGCCAACGCCGGCCGTAGTATAATGTGGAGTGGGATCAAAGCCCCTGAATTACTCTGGCGCAATTTAATCCCCGTCGTCATGGCCGGAGTGAATGGCATCTACGGACTCATCACCGCCATCATCATCCTCGGAGCCATTGGGAAACCCGACGGTGATGGGTATTACACCTACTCCTTTTATACCGGAGCGGCCCATTTGGCAGCCGGATTGTGTTGTGGATTAAGTGCGTTAGGGTCGGGTATGGCGATTGGTATTGCCGGAGATGCTGCGGTGAGTGCGTGTGGGACGTGGGATTTTGAAAGTAAGAAGATGGTCAAGGCGAGGAGAGGTGGAAGATCGGGTGGTAGGAATAAGAAGAAGAGTAATGGTGGTGATCAATTGTTTGTGAGTATGGTGTTAATTCAAGTGTTTGCGGGAAATGTGGCTCTTTATGGACTGATTGCGTCGATTTTGTTGAGTCAACAAATATTCTATTGTGGACAATGAAGAAAGAGACACACAATTTTCAGTTTTGTAGGATAATCTTAATTCCATTATAATCATTATCAATCAATATTCTTTCTTAGTCTTATTATCATAGTATTATTGAGTTTGACTTTGAGCTTGAGTTTGTTTCTGTAAGAGCATTTGTTGATACGCTTCTCCCACCAACAATTGTTGTGATCCTCCAATGGCTTTCAAGAATGGATCATCTTCGTCACTTTCATAATCATCCTCATCATCATCATCATTATTATTATTACTAGTAGTATTACTAGTAGTATTAGTATTTGGATCATCGTCATGGACACGAATATTGTTCATATCCTTGCTCAATTCCAATTCCACTTTCTCACTACTCCTATCATCATTCTCATTCGTCTTCCTCGAAGAAGTATCCTCCCTCTCCAAATGACGTTCCATTTTTCGCTCTAACCGTTTCGTTTCCCGCAATGTCAATTGAGTAGTATCCCCCTTATGACATTCTTCCAAAAACTGTTGTCGTACCTCCTCCATTCCTTCCTGTTTCGATATTGTCGAATTTGACAAAATAGGTTCTTTGGTACAAATACGACACATTTTTTTAGGAGTACGATCCGATGAAATATGACAATCACCACAAATGGTATGATAGGCAAACTTGATTTTTTTCAATTTGCAAATATTACATGTTTTGGGTTGTGTTAATGGTTTGTATTTGCGATATTTTTTACGCCATTCGATTTTATCATGACATTTTTGACAGACGTGAAGGTTTGGAGATGCTAAGATTTTGTCAGTTTTTTTGGATTTGGGATTGTGATGAAAGGCGAATTTGTTTTGATGGGCAGGTGCGCGACCCTTTTTTTTGGTTTTGTTAGGATTTCGATTGGTTTGTTGGGGCATGTTGAAGAGGATTGGATATGGATTTGGAGTTTTGAATTATAACGTTAGTTGGAATGTGATTGGATAATTTGGATAACTTGAATAATTTAGATGATTTGATGATTTGATGATTTGATTTGATGTGTATTGACTGTGAGAAAGAAAGATGATTCCGTGTGGAATGGAAAAGGGACTCCAGTAATAGAATTGGAAATGTTCTGTGGTAAATATAATCCAGCAAGATAAGCATTCAATATTCTT